>LWDU01042154.1_pt1 | contig 138586 bp, 144 predicted proteins | sample 727161 | NCBI WGS metagenome assembly LWDU01 (sample SAMN04566230, study PRJNA314399) | hydrothermal vent metagenome | isolation source: deep sea hydrothermal plume seawater | place: Mexico: Gulf of California, Guaymas Basin | collected 2004-07-11
GGTTATCAAGTTCTCGTATAGGTGTTACTTCAGCAGCCGTGCCAGTAAAAAATGCTTCATCGGCAACATATACTTCATCGCGTGTTATGCGCTTTTCTTTAACGGTTATATTATTTTCTTCCGCAAATTGCATAATGGTTTCGCGCGTTATACCTTCAAGCGCAGAAGTAAGATCCGGCGTATACATAACACCATTACGCACCAGGAAAATGTTCTCGCCACTACCTTCGGCTACATAACCTTCATTATCCAGTAATAAAGCTTCATCATAACCATCAGTAAGTGCTTCCTGTAAAGCCATCATGGAGTTCATATAATTGCCGTTAGCCTTTGCCTTACACATGGTGATATTCACATGGTGGCGCGTGAATGACGATGTTTTAATTCGGATGCCTTTTTCCATGCCTTCATTACCTAGGTAGGAGCCCCATTCCCAGGCAGCAACCATGACATGTACTTTTAAATTATCCGCTCTTAAGCCCATTCCTTCCGAGCCATAGAAACACATAGGCCGCAGATAGGCGGTTTCCAATTCATTGTTTTTTACGGCATCTAAACAGGCCTTATTGATAGTTTCTTTATCAAAAGGCATGGGCATATTTAGAATATGTGCCGATCTGAATAATCGGTCAGTGTGTTCTTGCAGGCGGAAAATAGCGGTGCCTTTTGCTGCTTTATAAGCGCGTACACCTTCAAAAACGCCCATTCCGTAATGTAGCGTGTGAGTCAGTACATGGACTTTCGCCTCTCTCCAGGGAACAAACTCACCATCTAGCCAAATTACACCGTCATGATCATCCATACTCATATATTCATCTTACCCAATCTATAATAATTTATTAAACGAGCTCAATGTTAATGCGCCATGCAAACGCGATCAATAAGTCTTTAACTAATCTATTGATTAATATTGGTTTATTAATCTGTTTAGTAATCGTTTACGTGATGGATTATGCTGTAAAATAAGGATCGTGAATCATAAATTGATAGGGCAGAGGTGTTCAAAACAATGATAAAAGAAATTTACCCTAAAGAAGCTCAGGAAATACTCGAGCAGCAAAATCAGGCTGTTTTGATCGATGTACGCAGCACCATGGAATTTGAGTATGTAGGCCATCCCACAAATGCAGTGCATGTTCCGATTAAAGAACCGCCAGCTTGGGGAATAGACGAAGATTTTGTAAATAATGTCAAATCAGCTATACAGCAACATTCGTCTGAAAATGAGCTAGCTTTAGGAATGCCGCTACTTATGCTTTGTCGTAGTGGTGCCCGATCTGCATTAGCTGCTGAAATGCTGATAAAAGAGGGTTACACAAATGTCTACAACATACTTGATGGCTTTGAAGGCGATAAAGATGAGAGTGGCCATCGTAATACAATTAACGGCTGGCGTTTTCATGATTTACCATGGGAGCAATCATAATTATTCGCTTTCATTTAATTTTAGCTAACGGATTTTGATAAATGAATTTATTTAAACCGTTTATAGAGTTATTTAAAAATATTATTGCTGGTACGCGCGCAGCTTTCTTTATGCCCGTCCATCTGTGGTCATTTAAAGGTGGTTATCTGCAAATCTGTTTGTTGTTGATCATTTCATTAAGCTTATCATTAATCTACGATTATTTTGATGCCGCTCCTGATAATTATTTTAACCCTTATGGCTTAAGTTATCAGGCTTTGCTTTACCTCTCGTTCTTTTTCAGTTTAAGTTTAATTGCTGTTTTAAATTCCAGACAACAAGATCTCGGCAAATTAATCACTTTGCTTTTATCAATTGTTCCGGTTATCTGGTTAGGCTCTGTTTGTTTATTGGCTCTAGCCGAACAACAATCTTACCTTGACCCCTACCAATCAAACTGGGCAGTTTTTATTACGTATTCTGTTTGGTACTTGTTGGTGGTTGCTCGATTAATAAAACGTTTTTTCTACCTAGGTATACTGCCTACGCTTGCTTATGTTTCGCTGTATGCTTTGTTTAATTTTGCTCCTTTGTTTTTATTACCAACGGAGCCGCTTTGGTATCCGTTGAAAACAACACAGAGCAATGTAAAAAACTCATATGATATTAATGTTGAAAAAATTTACTATTCACAAAATACATTGCTAGATGACACTGTTGAAGAGCTAGTCGAAGGCAGAGCAGGTGTTGCGGATTTATTTTTTATTGGTTTTGCCGGAGATGCTGATGAAGATGTATTTATGAATGAAGTCAAATCGGCACAAGCTATTATGAATAGTCATTTTGATACCATTGGCCGTTCATTGCTTTTAATTAATAATGAAAAAACAGTTGATACAATACCGTTAGCAAATGGACATAATTTAAAAAACAGTATTAAAGCAACGGCAAAATTAATGAATATAGATGAGGATATTCTGCTTTTGTTTTTAACTTCTCATGGTTCCGAAGATCACACTATTTCGGCAAATTTTTCACCATTCAAACTAAACGATATTGATGCTGCAACTATTAATACTGCATTGAATTCAGCAGGGATAAAATGGCGTGTCATCATTATTTCCGCCTGTTATTCCGGTGGTTTCATAGCACCTCTGGAAGGCCCGTATACTTTATTGATAACCGCTGCCAGTGCCGATCGAAATTCATTTGGTTGTGGTCATAATGGTGAATATACTTATTTTGGTGATGCTTATCTTGAGCAAGGTTTGAAACAAACAAAATCATTTATTCAGGCTTTTGAATTAGCTAAAAATTTAATTTACGAAAAAGAAAATAAAGAAGGATTTAAAAATTCAAACCCGCAGATAAAGATAGGTGTAGAGATAGAAGCTAAGTTAAAAAAATATGAAGAAAACCTTAAAATTAAAGAAAATAATAATTGGGCTATGAGTGCCAGTAGTTAAATAGTTTCGTTATCTTCTTTGTCTTCCTTTTCATCAGAAGTATCTTTCTTGCCGCCATAAATTTTTCCTAATATTAGACCACTTTCAAAGAGCAACCACATTGGTACTGCTAATAATATTTGAGATATTACATCAGGCGGCGTGAGTAACATGCCTATGAAAAATGCGGACAAAATAATATAAGGTCGGTTTTTCCCCAGTTTATCCGCACTAACAAATCCACTACGGATTAATAAAAAAGTCGCAATAGGTATTTCAAAAGAAACGCCAAAAGCAAAAAACAGTTTCAGTATAAAATCGAGATAATGATTTATATCCGTCATTATTTGTACGCCTGTGGGTGCAGTTGCCGCAATAAAGGCAAATAGAACAGGAAACACAATATAATAAGCGAATAATATTCCGGTATAAAAAAGCAGCGTGCTGCTGATTAACAAAGGAATAATCAACTTCTTTTCTTTTGTATAAAGACCAGGCGTGATAAATGACCAGGCCTGAAAAAGACTATAAGGCACAGTAATAAATATAGCGCAGAATAGAGTTAGCTTGAACGGCGCAAAGAAAGGCGAAATAACTTCGGTTGCGATCATGCTACTGCCTTCAGGTAACTTTGCAATTAATGGTGTTGCTATAAAACTATATATCTCATTTGCGAAAGGCAGTAACGCCAGTAACACGACAAAAATACAAGTAACTACTCTTAAAACACAGCGTCGTAATTCTATTAAATGTGAAATTAAAGGTTGTTCGCTATCTGTATTGGCATCTGTCATAGATGGAAGAGCTTACTTAGTTGAATCGCTTTCGTTTTTACCAATCATTTGATCCTTAAGGATACGATCAGGTGCTTGTTTCAATAGACCATCAACATGATCGATGCTTTCGTTAAGATCGTTTAATTCATCGAGCTTAAGTTCTTTTTCGACTTCTCTTTTCGCGCTTTGAATAAACAGTCGAATTTTTCTTATCCAGCGACCTGCGTCACGGGCAAAATCGGGCAAGCGTTCAGGTCCAATAATAACCAGTGCCACTAGTGCCATAATGACCAGTTCCCAAAAACCGATATCAAACATATTGTGTTATTCGAGGAGTTTCCAGAGTTTAATTTTTTGATGAATCTTCATCTTGAGACTCAACTTTGCCTTCGATAACCTCTCCCGTTGGTTTATCGTTGCTAGAGTCACTCAATTCTTCCGTTTCATCTTTTTCCTTTATCGCACCGCGGAAACTTTTTATTGCGCTACCTAGATCGCCGCCCATATTGCGTAGTTTTTTGGTGCCAAATAATAAGGCAACAATAAGTAGCAGGATTAGTAATTCGGAGACGCCAAAACCCATATTTATTTCTCCAGATAGTTATTTATTAACTAGTTGAACCGATTTCAACAGATCAGGCAAGCCGAATAATCAATGTCGAATTGAAATCGATGATTATTTTTTACGATTAGCCTTTTCTTCTAGTCCAGACAGGCCAAAACGGCTCTCAAGTTCTTTAAGAATGTCATCAGAATCAAGATCATGAAACTTAAGCAAAACCATAGTATGAAACCACAAGTCGGCAATTTCGTGAATTATCTCAGCTTTATCTCCGGATTTAGAAGCAATTACCGTCTCAGTAGCTTCTTCGCCTACTTTTTTAAGTATGCTGTCTTGGCCATCACTAAACAATTTAGCCGTATAGGACTCATCTGGGCTGGCAGTTTTACGCTGCTCCAGTATTTCATCGAGTAATTTAAGTGCGTTTTGTTTCATTTCAGATCGTTATTTATAGATATCGTCAGGATTTTTTAGTATTTCTTCATTTGTTTGCCAGTTTTCATCTTCCAGCGTCATAAAGAAGCAATGATGACGGCCAGTATGACATGCAATGCCGCCTTCTTGTTTGACGGTAATCAATAAAGTGTCGTAATCGCAGTCCAACTGTATCTTTTCAATAGTTTGGTAATGACCAGAAGATTCGCCTTTGACCCAGAGTGATTGGCGCGAGCGAGACCAAAAAGTAGCTTTGCTGGTTGTATTGGTTAATTCGAGTGATTCTCGGTTCATCCAGGCATGCATAAGCACATGTCCAGAGCCTGATTCCTGAATAATAACGGGCACTAGGCCATCATCATTCCATTTAATTTTATCTAGCCAGACACTCATGTATATTCGTTAGCTTAGAGACGAACTTCGATATTTCGTCTGGCCATACATGCTTTTGCTTCCGCAACCGTATGTTCGCCAAAATGAAAGATGCTTGCAGCAAGAACAGCATCGGCTTTGCCATGAACAACGCCATCGGCTAGATGTTCCAGATTACCAACGCCGCCAGAAGCAATTACCGGTATGTTTACTGCTTCACTGACTGCGCGGGTGAGATCAATATCGAAACCATCGCGGGTACCATCTCTATCCATACTGGTTAATAAAATTTCACCAGCACCATATTCAGCCATTTTTTGTGCCCATTCAATTACATCAAGCCCAGTGGTATTGCGTCCGCCGTGAGTGAATACTTCCCATCGTTTCGGTTCGTCGTTCGTACTGACTTGTTTGGCGTCTATAGCAACGACTATGCATTGCGAGCCAAATTGCTTTGACGCACGACGTACAAATTCGGGATCTTTAACGGCAGCGGTGTTAATTCCAATTTTATCTGCCCCGGCTTTAAGCATGCGTTGAATATCCTCAATGCAACGTATGCCGCCGCCAACAGTGAGAGGAATAAAAACCTGATCAGCAACTTGCTCGACGACATGTACTATGGTTTCGCGATTATCGCTACTGGCGGTAATATCAAGAAAGGTTATTTCATCCGCGCCTTGTAGGTCATAGCGCTTAGCAATTTCGACGGGGTCACCGGCATCGCGAATATCAACAAATTGAACGCCCTTAACTACCCGGCCATTATCAACATCAAGGCAAGGTATTATGCGTTTAGCGAGCCCCATTTATTTGTCCTCATAGGTACAAGCTTCGTCTGCAAATTTTTGTGCTTCAGCAAGATCAAGCGTGCCTTCATAAATAGCGCGACCAGTAATTGCACCAGAAATACCTTCTTCGCCGGCATCACACAATGCGTGGATATCATCAAGGTTTGTAATGCCACCAGATGCAATAACAGGAATGGTGATGTTTTGGCATAAAGCGACTGTTGCTTCGACATTGACACTATTCATCATGCCATCACGTCCAATGTCGGTAAAAATTATTGCAGCAACACCATCATCTTCAAAGCGATGCGCCATATCACCAGCATCATGGTGAGATAATTTTGACCAGCCATCGGTTGCTAGTTTTCCGTTTTTGGCATCGAGTCCGACAATAATATGCCCAGGAAATTCGAGGCAAACATCGGAAACAAAGTGTGGCGTTGTCACTGCACGAGTTCCAATAATGACAAAAGAAACGCCTATATCTAAATAGCTTTGTATAGTGTCTTCATCACGAATACCGCCACCGACTTGTATTGGCACATCAGGATGCGCTTTAGCAATGGCGTTAATGACTTCAGCATTGGCTGGTTTGCCATGAACTGCGCCATCTAAATCGACGAGATGTAACCGTCTGGCTCCAGCGGCAACCCATTTATCGGCCATAGTGACCGGGTCATCCGCATAAACTGTTTCTTTATCCATTTGCCCTTGTGCCAGGCGAACGCATTTACCGTCTTTAATATCAATTGCTGGAATTATTAACATGATTATTTAGTTCGATGAGTATCGATGAGTTGTGTGAAAAGCGTAATATCCAATTTATTCTTATAAAAATCTATATCCTGATAATATCTTAGCACAACATTTGACATGTTATAGTCGAAATTATCGGATTAGCTTTCATAGATTTAAATTATTAATTAATGCGCTTCATCCCAGTTTTGTCCGTGTCCAATATCTACTACCAGCGGCACTTTAAGATGATCGTTTTTAGTCATTCGCGCGTCGATTTCCTTAATAAATTCATCTAGTTTTTCGGTTGCTACTTCAAAAACCAGTTCATCGTGCACTTGCATGATCATTATTGCATCAAATTTGGACTCTTGTAGCCATTCATCAATATCAATCATGGCTAATTTAATAATATCAGCTGCAGTTCCCTGCATCGGCGCATTGATCGCTGTTCGTTCTGCATATTGTCGCCGAGCTGCATTGCGTGCGTTGATTTCTGGTAAGTACAAACGTCGGTGGTAGACGGTTTCAACAAAACCATCTTCTTTTGCTTTTTCGCGGGTTTCGTCCATAAAGGTTTTAACACTGGGGTAGCGACTAAAATAAAGATCGATGTACTCTTTTGCCTCGCTACGCCCAATGCCTAGTTGTTTAGCTAGACCAAAGGCGGACATCCCATAAATTAAACCAAAATTAATGGCTTTCGCGGCACGACGTTGATCATTATCCACATTATCAATAGCAACGCCAAAAACTTCAGCGGCAGTTGTTTTATGAATATCCAGACCCTTATCAAATGCGTCCAATAAACTCTTGTCCCCAGAAAGATGCGCCATGATGCGTAATTCAATTTGAGAATAATCTGCGGCAACCATGGTGTAGCCTTCGGGCGCAATAAATGCTAATCGTATTTTTCGGCCTTCCGCTGTGCGAATAGGAATATTTTGTAGATTTGGATTCGATGAAGAAAGACGTCCAGTTGCAGCGACGGCCTGATGATACGAAGTATGAACACGGTTCGTATCTGGATTAATCATCAGTGGTAATTTATCGGTATAGGTTGAACACAGCTTGCTGACACTACGATGTTCCAATATCAATTTAGGCAGTTTATATTCTTCGGCTAATTCCTGTAGTACCGATTCTGCAGTAGAAGGCTGTCCTTTTGGCGTTTTTGCCAGTACTGGTAAGTCCATTTTCTCATATAAGATAGCCTGTATTTGTTTTGGTGAAGCGATGTTGAATGTCTCTCCGGCAAGATCATGTGCTTCTATTTCGATTTTTTGCATGCGCGCTTTTAGCTCATGACTTTGTTGCATCAATAAATCGGAATCAATGACGACGCCGTTGCGTTCAATGCGAGCAAGCACATTTAATAATGGCATTTCTATAGTTCGGTAGACTTGCTCCAGAGTCGTATGTTTTTTCAGCTCTGAAGATAAAACGCGATGTAGTTTTAATACGATGTCGACGTCTTCGGCAGCATAAGGCGCGGCATCTTCTATGCTGACTTGGCTAAAGGGAATCTGTTTTGCGCCTTTACCAGCGACATCTTCATAGTGGATCGTTTCAATATTTAAATAGTTTAAAGCCAGTGCATCCATGTTGTGTCGATTAGCAACGCTATTGACCACATAAGAAGCAAGCATGGTGTCATGTTCGATACCCTGTAGGTTTATTTGATAGTTAGCGAACACTTCTAGGTCATATTTCAGGTTTTGACCGATCTTGTATTTATTCTTATCTTCAAGAATTGGTTTTAATTTTTCCAGAGTTTCGTTTAATGAAAGCTGTTCTGGTGCGTCGGGATAATCATGTTGTAGCGGCACATAAGCCGCGCTATTTTCAGAAACTGCAAATGAAAGTCCGACGATCTCCGCTTTCATATAATCGAGGCTGGTGGTTTCCGTATCGATAGAAATTAAATCGGCCGTTTCAAGTTTGGCAATCCATAGCTCTAAATGTTCATTAGTAAATATGGTTTCATATTCGGCCGTTGAATCAGAACTCGAATCAGATATCGTTTGTTGTTCTTCTTCAAGAATTTCCTCAGGTTCATCTTCCTCTTTTTGCTTAGCGAACTCATCGTTGTCTTCATAATCATCATCTTCTTCAAGCTGAGCAAGCCAACTACGGAAGTTCCAGTAACTGTATATTTTTCTTAAGGTGGTGTTATCCGGTTTAGAGATGATTAAATCTTCTGGGCCACAATCGAGCTCGACATCATATTTCAGCGTGACCAGTTCTTTGCTTAAAGGTAATTTTGGTAGAAATTCACGCAAGTTTTCGCCTACTTTGCCTTTTATTTCATCGGCACGACTTATGATTTCGTCTAAAGAACCATATTCGTTTATCCATTTAACTGCGGTCTTCGGGCCGACTTTAGGTACGCCCGGCACGTTATCGGCGGTATCGCCCATGAGTGTCAGGTAATCAATAATGCGTTCAGGTGGAACGCCATATTTTTCTACAACACCATCACGGTCAAAGTAAGTATTGCTCATGGTATTAATTAGATGAATACGATCATTTACCATTTGCGCTAAATCTTTATCGCCAGTTGAGACGATCGTTTTGATATTTTTTTCAGCCGCTTGTCTGGCTAAGGTGGCAATCACATCATCTGCTTCAACACCTTCTACCATGATCAATGGAATACCCAGCGCTCGGATCAAATCATGCAAAGGTTGAATTTGTGTGACCAGATCATCCGGCATTGGTGGGCGGTTAGCTTTGTACTCCTTATACATATCATTACGAAAGGTTTTGCCTTTCGCATCGAATACTATGGCAAAGTAATCGGGGCCACCTTCGGTTAGATGTTTTTGCACCATATTGATGACACCATAAATAGCGCCGGATGGCTCTCCTTTTGCATTACTTAAGTCTCGTATAGCGTGGTAAGCGCGAAATAGATAATAGGAGCCGTCAATCAGCACCATTGTGTGATCAGTCATAGGGTGTTGTTTCTACAGTTTACTAAGAAATTATGTAGCTAAATTATGACAGCTTCATCAAAAAATCTCAGTCTTTTAGACAGGCAGCGCGGAGTTGAACATAGTATTAGATAATAAGATTGATCTGCTTCATCTATGCAGAATGAGGTGGTAAAGTAGGGCTTCGATACTCAATAAGAATAAGTTTATAGGAATGGATCGTATGAAAAGGCTTTTAATCATATTAGGACTGCTATTCGCTAGTACCGCGATAATGGCGGGTAATTCCAATCCGGGTGGATTAGAGCCGGTACCTGAGCCACCAGAACTTCCCGATCCATTGGAAACGGGTGAAAATATTGAGCCTGTCATTACCATTATTCATAAAGATGATGCGGTGATAGAAGAATACAGCGTTAATGGTGTTGTTTACATGGTTAAGATCACGCCAGTAGTTGGCCCTTCTTATTATATGGTTGACGATAATGGTGACGGAAATTTAACTTCAAGAAGACATCGCCTGGATAAAGTTTCAGTACCTCAATGGGTTCTGTTTCGCTGGTGATTTATTAGTAAACCAAGTCTTTAGTGTCTAGCAGTGCCAACGTATTCACATATGGAACGTTACAACTCCCCTCTGTCATGCAATCCGTTACAGGATGTAATCTCAAATCTGTTGCCGCTACTTTAGCGGGGTATCAACGTTTCAAATTCAAAGATAAAACTTATCCGGGCATTATTGAAAATAAAGCATGTTTTGTTGAAGGCATGCTTTATCAAGATCTTGATGAACAAACACTAAGTCTGCTCGATCATTTTGAAAGCGTATTATATGAACGATGTTTACTTAATGTTGTTGTAAATCAAATGGAAAGTGAAAAAGCGTTTGCGTATGTTGTTAAGGATGAATATAGAAGTTTGTTGAGTGAAGAGGAATGGGATTTGGGGGAGTTTAAAAGGAAGCATTTGAAATTGTACTTAAGAGATATCTCGGAGTTCTAATTTCTTTTGACATCGGTTTCGCTTAATAGCGAGTCACTTTTTTTTGGCCACGCAAAGAAAGTTTTGTACATGGATGTACATATGCTGCGATCGCATGGATGCGAAAGAGCAGCGGACAGGTTTTCAGACAAAATAAAAAGCTGATAAGAATAGGAATGTTAAAGTTGTTGTTGAATTAATTAATGAGAAAGATCGTTGCTAGTCCCAAAAACGTCATAAATCCAACAACATCCGTCACCGTTGTTAAAATAACACCACCCGCTATTGCTGGATCAATACCATATCGTTTCAACACCATCGGTATTGTTGCGCCGGCTAATGCAGCGATAACTAAATTAATGATCATTGAGACGCCAATGATTAATCCTAGATAAAGGTTACCAAACCAGGCGATAACAATGCCGCCAACTACGCATGACCAGAGTATGCCGTTGAGTATGCCGACGGCGAGTTCTTTCAGAATTAATGGTTTGATATTGGTTTTAACAATTTGCCCTAATGCAATACCACGTATGGCAATGGTTAATGTTTGACTGCCAGCGATACCTCCCATGCCGGCAACTACGGGCATGAGTACAGCAAGCGCGACCAGTTCTTGTATGGTGTCTTCAAAGCGACCGATAACCCAGGCGGCGAGTAAAGCGGTTAATAAGTTTATACCTAACCATACGGCACGGCGTTTAGTACTGGCGATAACAGGTGAAAACATGTCGTCATCACTTAAACCCGCCATGCTCCTAACGACATGTTCAGCTTCTTCCTGAATAACATCGACGACATCATCAATAGTAATACGACCAAGTAAACGATTTTCGTTATCGACTACCGCCGCTGAGAGTAAATCGCGCTGTTCGAATAATTTGGCAACTTCGGTCGTTGGTGTATGTACTGAAAGATAAGACTCTTCTTCCATCCAGTCACCGACGGATGTTTCAGGAGCTCGTACTAGTAATTCAGTTAATGCAAGTACGCCGAGATAATGGTTGTCACGGTCAACAACCATCAAGTTATCTGTCTTTGTCGGTATCTCGCCTAATAAGCGCAGGTAGCGGGCAACAGTGTCGAGTGAGACATCGGCACGTACAGAAACGATGTCGATGTTCATTAAGCCGCCAGCAGTATCTTCCGGATAGGTTAGTACCGAGGACAGGCGTTCGCGGTTTTGATCGTCCATGAAGCGAAGAACTGTGTCGGCAACATCTTCAGGCATATCCTGTAAAATATCGGCGACATCATCGGGGTCGAGACCTTTTGTTGCATCGACAACTTCATCGGGACGTAAGTGTTCAAGGAATTCGGTTCTTACCGCATCTTGCATGTGTGAAAGAACTTCGCCTTCAAGTTCGGTATCAATTAATTTCCAGACATCATCTCGGTCGCGCCCGGGTATTCTTTCGATGACATCAGCAATTTCTGACGGGTGAAGAGTAGAAATGATATCGCGCGCAAGATCATGGTTGCCTTGATCCAACGCTCCATGTAAGGCGTCGACGGCATCTAGTTCAGTATCTTGTTGTGTTGTCTTCTCGTCCATAATTAATCTTTGCTATCTATGGAAGAGAGTTTATCAGTGCTAGCTATGCATTGCTAAAGCTGTATGAAAATATGAGACATGAAACAAGTTCTACTTCATTTCAGTTGCGTTTGTTGAAGTAGCGCTTTTATTTCATTTCCGCTTGAGGCATTAAGTACCTTTTTCATTAATTTGCTTAATTTACTAATATTTGTATCGTTAATAATTTTCTTAACTTCCAGCAACGATGCTGGATGAACACTAAACTCTCTTAAACCCAGACCGAGTAATAATTGGGTGTATTCTATTTCGCCGGCCATTTCACCGCACATGGCAACAGGTATTTTGGCTTTTTCGCCGGCTTTGATCGTTGTCTGAATTAATCGCAGTACAGCTGGATGTAAGGGGTCATACAAATAGTTAACCTCATCATTAACGCGATCAATGGCCATGGTGTATTGGATAAGGTCATTTGTTCCAATAGATAGAAAATCCAGTTTTTTTGCAAAGATATCTGCGCAAATTGCGGCAGCGGGTACTTCTATCATGCCGCCAATTTGTATATCGGGGTCATAGGCGATTGAATCAGCATCAAGACCGGCTTTTAAATCGTCGATCATTTGCAGTACTTGTTGCATTTCCTGTGTGTTGGTTAGCATTGGAACCATGATTCGTACCGGCCCATGTGCTGATGCTCTTAGCATCGCGCGTAATTGCGGTCTAAAGAGTTCAGGTTCTCGCAAACATAATCTGACCGCACGTAAGCCCAATGCCGGATTGGATTTAACCGAGCCAGTTTGTTTGCCGGCGCCGTCTACTTGTTTGTCTGCGCCTAAATCAAGAGTGCGTATGGTTAAAGGCAAACCACGCAAGGCTTTAATTACCGCTATATAAGTTTCAAAATGTTCTTCTTCTTCAGGAGGCGACTCACGATTCATGTAAAGAAATTCAGTTCGATATAAACCTACTCCTTTTGCGCCAACATTTCTTACCGTATCAAAGTCTTTAGGTAATTCAATATTTGCCATGAGTTCAACGGTAATTCCATCGATAGATTCAGTCGGGGCATTTTTAAGTTTTTTCAGTGAAGAGTAATAACGTTTTACTTCTTTTTGTTTCTTTTCGTAAAAAAGCTGAGTTTTTTTATCGGGATTAATTAATACTGTGCCGGTACTGCCATCGATAATGGCCTGGTCACTGTTTTTTATAAAGCGTCTAGCATTATGTAAACCAACGATAGCAGGGATGCCCAGGCTACGAGCGAGAATGGCTGTATGTGATGTTGGCCCACCAAATTCTGTTGCAAATGCAGCGATACCATAATGCTGCATCAGTACTGTATCAGCAGGCGTCAGATCACCGGCTATAATAATTTTATTTTTTAAATGATCTTCCGGTACTTCATGTAGCAAAGGTTTTTGCTTTAGCAGTAGTCGTAAGATTCGATTTACAACATGATCAACATCATCTCTTCGAGTACTGAGATAAGCATCTGCCATTTCATCAAAGACACTAACTAAAGCATCACGCTGTAATTTAAGTGCCCATTCAGCATTACATAATTGTTCTTTAATAATACGTTTTGGCTCTTCAGTTAATGCGATGTCTTCAAGCATTAACAGGTGCGTATCTATGAAGGCAGATATATCTACGGATGTTGAACTTGGAATATGATCACGTATTGCACGCAGCTGTTGGCGAGCATTAGCTATTGCATCATTAAAACGAGAAATTTCATCTTCGAGTTGAGTTCTTTCTATATTGTATTCACGAACATCAATTTGATCGTGCTGAATGATATGCACAGGGCCAATGGCAATGCCACGAGATACGCTAACGCCCTGTAACGATATCGTCATTCGTCTTCGCCAAACTTATCGTTGATTAATGCTGCTAATGCATCCATAGCGGCATCTTCATCAGCACCACAGGCTTTTATTTCTATCGTTGTTCCTTTGCCAGCAGCCAGCATCATTATGCCCATGATGCTCTTGCCACTAACTTCTTTATGGCCGGCATAGACATTTATTTCAGCTTGAAAGCCAGATGCAATTTTGACAAATTTAGCTGCTGCACGAGCATGCAAGCCCAATTTATTTATTATTGTAATTTCTTTTTGATTCATCATTTTTAAAGGTTATAACTTGTTAGCTATTGTAATGCCATCTATTCCGCCGCTATAGGCTTTGGTTGTCATGTCAGTCAAATTTAAATCGGGATAATTATAAATTCGAATTAACATCGACAAATTAATTCCAGTAATGATATTTATGTTCGCATTTTTATGCTGGTTTAAACGATGCGCAATATTGCTCGGTGTTGATCCTAATAGATCAGTTAACACCAAAACGCCATTGCCTTTATCAAGTTCATTAATTAATGAGTTTGCGGCATCAAGTACTTTATCCGGATCGCACTCACGACTTACCGAAAGACATTTCACCTTTAACGGACTATCTTCAACCATATGGTCTGCCGTATCGCATAGGGACTCACCTATGCCATCATGTGAAATGATTAAAATACCTACACCCATGTTATAAATCTCTATGTCTGATAATAATCATTTTGTTTGTGTCTTTAAATTTAGTTGCAAGTTGTTCAGTGATAAAAACTGAACGATGATGGCCGCCAGTACAACCAAAGGCAATACTTAAATAACTACGACTGTCCGCTTCAAATTGTGGAATCCAATATGTTAGAAAATGCTCAAGGTCATTTAGCATTTTTCCAACCGTATCTTGCGATGATAAAAATTCGATTACCGGTTTATCTTTTCCTGAATATTGGCGCAGGTTTTTTTTCCAATAAGGATTGGGGAGACATCTTAAGTCAAAAACAAAATCAGCATCTTTCGGTATACCATTTTTATATCCAAAAGACATAAACTGTAATGATAGCCGAGCCTTTTTACGTTGGTCGACACGCCTGCGAACAATTTCACGTAACTCTCGTAGTTGCATATGACTGGTGTCAACACATAAGTCAGCTGTTTCGGCAAGCGCACCAATAATTTCACGTTCATGTTTGATCGCATCGGTTAATGAAACCGACTCTGTAGAAAGCGGATGTTTTCTACGAGTTTCGCTAAAACGTTTAGTTAAGACCTCATCGTTCGCTTCAATGAAAATTAACTCGGCTGATATATTCTGTTCGCGTAACGAGGCGATCATTTTAGGAAGAGATGAAAAATCATCATGACTATTTCGTGCATCAATACCTATACCAATTTGTCTGGCGAGTTCATTATCTTTATCGGAAAACTGTTCTATTAATGTATTAAGCAAACTTAGAGGAAGATTATCAATAGTGTAATAAGAGAGATCTTCAAGCGTATTTAGTACAACAGTTTTACCCGCTCCAGATAAACCACTAACAATGATAAGTCGACGTCCCTGTTTCATTTTATTCTTTGCCTGATTCCATTAGCCTTTTTTGTCGCCTGGCAAATACTTCAGATGCGTTATAACCACTAACGCGCAAAGCATGATTGCGAGCCGCACATTCCATCATGATAGCCAGGTTACGTCCGGGTGCTACTGGCAAGGTGATTTGCGGTACATCTATATCAAGAATGCTGCGTGTGTGATAACTACCTTCAAGTCTATCCAGAGAGAGTAGTTCATCCGCATCCATAGGTTGTAATTGCACGATCAATTTAAGATATTTATTTTTCTTAATAGCGCTGTCGCCAAATAATTCACGCACATTAATAATACCGAGTCCGCGGACTTCAAGAAAATCCTGCAAGGTCTTTGGGCATGTGCCATTAATAATCTCCGGTCCAATCTTTGAAAATAGAGGCGCATCATCCGCAATCAAACGGTGGCCTCGAGAGATTAACTCTAGAGCAAGCTCACTTTTTCCTATGCCACTAGGCCCTGTTATTAAAACACCAATCGCAGTAACTTCCATGTAAACGCCATGCAACGTTAACATGTCGGCAAAAAGATTTGTTAAAAAATAATGTAGTACATTTGCTAGCTTGTTGCCGCTCTTCGGAGAAGAAAATAATGGTGTATTATATTCATCACTTTTACGTTTCAGTAGAGTTGGTGCTTCACAACCATCAGCAACAATAATACAAACAGGTTTGCTATTAAATAATTGTGTGATGGAATCCTGCATGGAAATATTTCTCAAGCCTTCAAGAAACTGGATTTCAATTTTGCCAATGATTTGCACCTGATGCGGATGGATCAAGTTTAAATGGCCGACTAGCGAGAGACTGTGTAACGATTCTGTGGTTGTTACTTCATCATCGCGAATGATGGAGTGCTTACCGCCTTGTTGGCCGGCTACCCATTCAAGCTTTAGTTTATCACGGTGAATATTGTAGAGGTTTTCTATACTTAACTGGTTTGTTAGTCCTGCCATAGGATCAGCCCGTTAATATAGTATACATTTCTTCTGAAGAACTGGATTGCCGGAGTTTATTTAGCGTTTCAGTGTTACTAAACATCTCGGCTAATGTGGCTAATATTTTCAAGTGTTCTTCAGTTGAGTTTTCTGGCACGATTAAAGCGAAGAGTAAGTCGACAGGGGCGTTATCAACACTATCATAATCAATGCTAGTACTAAGCTGCATAAATGCTGCGATGGTTTGTTGGCCGTTTTTTAATCGGCCATGGGGTATGGCAATACCATTGCCGAGGCCTGTGCTACCTAATCTCTCACGGGCGATCAAGCAATCAAAGACCTCGGTTTGTGAAGTTGAATTATCAGAATGCGCAATGGTTTTTGCCAAAGTATCCAGGGCATCTTTTTTACTGTGGCATTCCATGTCTGGGAAGACACAGTCAGGTGACAAAATATCTGAAATATTCATAGGTTTATAATATAAAAACTTAAAGGAGCTTATTCAACAAGTTGGCTTTTTAAGCTACCTTCTGCTTGATGGTGATCGGTTAATTTTTCTTTATGTTTTTTTAATTGTCGGTCAAGTTTATCTACTAAGCCATCTATTGCAGCGTACATATCTTCCTGTTCGTTATCGGCAAATAGATTGCCTCGATTAACGTGCACGGTTGCCTCGGCTTTTTGCCGTTCTTTTTCTACGCATAATATGACATGGGTGTTGGTGATGTGTTCGAAGTGTCGTTCTAGTTTTTCAAATTTACTTTCTACATAGGATTTTAAAGAGTCAGTAATCTCAATATGTCTACCGGTTACATTTATTTGCATATCATCCCCTTACAAGATGTGTTGTTATTATTTAAGCCAACCTTTTTCGTTCGTTTGAAGGAGGTATGGCCATGGCCTCTCTATATTTTGCTACAGTTCTTCGTGCAACATTAATTCCTTGGTCTTCCAGTATGGCGGCTATTTTACTATCACTTAATGGTTTGTCTGGTGTTTCAGCGCGGACTAATTTTTTCATCATCGCGCGAATAGCGGTTGATGAGCAAGCGCCTCCATAACTTGTGCTGACATGGCTGGAGAAAAAATATTTTAATTCAAAAATACCACGTGGTGTATGCATATATTTACGTGTGGTTACGCGTGAAATAGTGGATTCATGCATGCCTAGTGTTTCAGCTACATCATGTAACACCAATGGTTTCATAGCTTCTTCACCATAATCGAGAAAAGGGCGTTGTCGTTCTACTATGCAAGTGGTTACACGCAATAACGTTTCACTACGACTACGTATACTTTTAATAAACCAGCGTGCTTCCTGTAAATGGTTCTTAAGAGAATTGTTATCATGGCTATTGTCAGCGCGACGAATCATATTAGCGTAAACCGAATTTATTTTGAGACTAGGAATAGAGTCAGTATTTAAGTCAACTTTCCAAACGCCTTTTATTTTTTTTACATAAACATCAGGAATGACGTATTCAGTACGAGCATCGCTGACTTGATTGCCGGGTCTGGGATTCATGGACTGAATTAAGGCAACGACTTCTGTTAACTCGGCTTTATCCAGTTTCATCTTGCGCATGAGCCGGTTGTAGTCATGGCCGGCGAGTAGATCCAGATAATTAGCAACCAATTTTTTTGCTTCTTCCAGCCGATGTGTATCCGGCTCACAGTGGTTTAATTGTAAACTGAGACATTCTTTGATGTCTCTCGAAGCAACGCCGACAGGGTCCATCGATTGAATCATTCTTAGTACCGCTTCAACCTCTTCAATCCCAACTTCCTCTTCTGCCAAATCGTCGCCTATCGTTGCCAGAATATCTTCCAATGATTCAGTTAAGTAGCCATCATCATCCAACGAGTCGACTATCGTCATAGCTATGACTTTGTCGGCATCTGATGCTGGTGTCAGATTAAGTTGCCATTTAATATGTTCGCGTAGTGTTTTCTCGCTGGTATCCTGATTCTCAAAACCATCATAATTATTATCGCCACTGCTGGTTTTTGTAAAACTAGGGGTGCTGTCATAAACATCATCCCAGCCACTATCAACCGGGAGCTCATCGGGTATAGTTTCCTGATTCATTTCAGGAACTTGATCGGAAGGTTCAGGTTGTTCGGAAGATTCTGCCTTTACTTCTTCAGTTTTACCCGGGTTTTCTTCGGATGATGCATTTTGTCCAGCCTCACCTTCGTCGACCTCCAGCATCATATTGGATTCCAAGGCATCTTGAACTTCGGCTTGTAGTTCAATACTGGATAACTGCAACAGGCGTATGGCCTGTTGAAGTTGAGGGGTCATGGTTAAACTTTGGCCAATCCTTAACTGTAAAGATGCTTTCATATTATTAAGTGTAACTTATAATTCCTATGTTTGAAGTCGCTATAAAGTTAAATAAGTTTATAGCGAAAACTCCTTTCCTAGGTAAACTTCTCGAACTTGTTCGTTATTAAGTATCTGCTCTGGGGATCCTTCAGCAAGAATCCGGCCATCATTAACTATATAGGCACGATCGCAGATTCCTAAGGTCTCGCGAACATTATGATCGGTAATTAATATGCCTATTCCGTGTTCACTGAGGCGACGGATTAAGCGCTGTATATCATTGATTGAAATAGGGTCTATGCCTGCAAAAGGCTCGTCTAGCAATAAAAAACGTGGTTCAGAGGCTAATGCCCGGGCGATTTCTAAACGGCGGCGTTCTCCACCAGAGAGACTCATTCCGAGGTTGTCTCTGAGGTGAGAAATATGAAATTCTTGTAATAATAATTCCAGACGTCGCTTCGCTTTTTCAGGCTTATCTGGCAAACGTGTTTCCAGTATAGCCATTATATTTTCTTCTACTGTCAATTTTCTGAACACGGATGCTTCTTGAGGCAAATAGCCTAAACCCAAGTGTGAACGTTCATCCATCGATAAACGACTAATTTCGCGATTGTTCAGATGTATAGTGCCGTCATCTGATGCCACCAGACCGACTATCATATAAAAACTGGTTGTTTTCCCGGCACCATTCGGTCCAAGTAAACCAATCGTTTCTCCACTTTGGATAGTCAGGCTGACATCCGAGACGACCTTTCTGGATCGATAAGATTTTGAGAGATGACGTACAGATAAAATGCTCATAGCGATATGTCTGAATAATTAGCCAATGACAGCAATGAACAGTTTTAAACGTAAACTTTAACGCTGATTAAAGACAAACTTATTTCTTTCCTGTTATTGTTTTTTCTTTTTTATTGTTATTTTCACGCGACCATCTTGTTTCTTTTGGGTCTTGCCGTCTTTGGTCGTGACCGTTTTAGTCGAACCTTTCGCTTTTACCTTACTAAGTACGGTATCGTATTCAATTCGACTACCACTAAATTTTAAGCCTTCCTGCGTGACTAAAGCATTATCAATCAAGATAACGAAATCCTTTAAGGAATAGTACTCCATTTGCCGAGCTTCGGCTTCATCATATACTTTACTATTATCTGGTAGCTGACGATAGGTTGCAGGATTGCCCTGCATAATAACCAACTCCATATCACCACCTTCATCAAAATGTACCGTCATCGTATGACCGGTCATACGAATACTGCCCTGATTGACTACGACTCTGCCTTTATAGATAGTCACGCCTTTAATATCGTCCATTTCTGCAGAGTCGGCTTCAATTTCGATATCCTTCTGTTTATCCGTCGATAAAGCAAAAGTACCGTTCATCATTAATAGCAGAATGGCCGTCGAGATTAGTTTTAACATGTTTTTAAGGGTTTTTAGCTGGATCACGTGCTTCGATAGTTGTCTGTACATTGTTGAGAAACTCCATTCGTTGTTCTTGTAGATAAGCGCGCATGCCAATTGCAGTGGTGATCGACTTTTTACTGATCAGTGTCGTCGCTTTATCGGTTTCTGCGTATTTTTCACCTACCAAAATACGCGCGTCTTCAGTTATTAATTCTAGCTTGGGATTGCCATCAGCATCATTTTGATGCAGATAAACATTACCGCTTAATAGAATCACGTCATTATTTGATGTAATCCAGCCTTTATCAGATTTAACAATAATGGGCGGTTTATCCTGGCGAAAAATCTCAAGCTGCGGTTCATGTAATTCGGAGGTATTGTCATCCGGATAGTGCGCTATATACGTCGCATTCAAACGATTCTTTGGCGTGCCGTCCTGATTCATTGTTAAGGTGGTAAAGTTTTCCATATAGTAATCCGGATAATGTGCCAGTTTACTTAGTTGCGAAACACCGTCCTCGTTCAACTTATCCAATACCCAATAACTCACACTGGCGATAATGGCCAGTAACAGAGCCAGTTTCCATCTGCCTGTGAACATTTATATTAACGTTTACTCAAGACAGGTAAGCTTCGATTCGAGCGTCAAATTTACCTTGAGCTTTCATGATTAATTCACACACTTCTCGAACTGCGCCCTGGCCTCCTGAGTCTTCCGTTGTCCAGTCGGCATGTTGTTTTACTTCAGGTCGGGCATCGGCAACGGCAATGGGCAAACCAACTTTAATCATCGCCGGTAAATCAATAACATCATCGCCAACATAAGCTACCTGTTCGCGTTCTAGACCTAATTCTTCAATTAGTGTCATTAATCTTCCGCCCTTGTCTTTTTCGCCTTGATAAACATATTTGATACCAAGGGAAGCCATTCGTTCAGCGACAATTTTTGATGAACGTGCAGTAATAACAGCAATGTTACAGCCGGACTCCAATAACATCACCAGACCATGCCCATCTCGCGCATGAAATGATTTATATTCGTTACCGCTTTCGCCAAGAATAAGTCTGCCGTCAGTTAATACGCCATCAACATCAAATACAGCAAGTTTAATCTTGGCGGCTTTCTCTATGAGTGCTTTTCTATCCATTAAACAACGCGAGCTCTTAATAGATCATGCATGTTTAATATTCCTGTTAACTTATCGTTATCATCTACAACAACCAGAGCATTAATGCTATGAGACTCCATTAATGCTAGTGCTGAAGCAGCTAGCGAATCAGCCGTAATATTTTTGCCGTCGACAGTCATGACATCTTTAACATGACAGGTTTTTACATCAATATGTTGTGAATCGAGTGCTCGGCGTAAATCACCATCAGTAAAAATACCCAACACATTTTCGTCATCATCAACGACGGTTGTTATGCCTAAACCTTTTTGCGACATTTCAATTAATGCTTCACTGAGTAAGGCATCTTTGGGAACTTTTGGAATGCCGTCGCCGGTATGCATAATTTCGCTGACATGTAATAACAATCGTCGGCCTAATGTACCGCCAGGGTGTGATCGTGCAAAATCATCTTCATTAAAACCACGTGCTTCAAGCAAAGCTATGGCTATGGCATCGCCCATCGCCAATGTTGCTGTTGTGCTTGCTGTTGGTGCCAGACCTAAAGGACATGCTTCTTTCTTAACGCTGACATCAATATCGACAGTTGCTGCTTTTGCCAAAGTAGATTCCGGATTACCTGTTAACGCAATCATTGGTATATCGAGTCTTTTGATAACAGGCAATAAAGCAACGACTTCATCGGTTTCGCCTGAATTAGATAAGAGCATGACAGTATCTTTGCTGGTGATCATGCCGGAATCACCATGACTGGCTTCACCGGGATGAACAAAAAAAGCAGGTGTGCCAGTACTGGCTAATGTGGCGGCGATTTTGTTGCCAATATGGCCGGATTTGCCCATTCCTATAACGATAACTCGTCCATCACATTGCAGTATGGTGTTGCATGCGGCAACAAACCTTTCATCGATACGATCAATTAGCGCGGCGAGCGCGGATTGTTCGGTTTCTATAACCGCTTTTCCCAAAGTTATAAGTTCAAGGGTTTTAAGTTTGTCGGGGCTTATTTCACTCATGATTTATTATTATGTCAGCGCTATATTTTGTGAAAACAGCAGGCATTGATATGCAACAAAACAAAACAATAAGACCGCTCCTTCAGGTCGTATCAGTTTACCCTTGCTTGAGACGAATACCATAGCGCCAAACAATAAAGTTAAGCTGATCATTGTCGGAAAGTCTCGAGTTAAAACCTCCTCAGGGAAATAATCGGGTTTTATTAACGTTGGAATACCTAATACGGCGAACATATTAAACATGTTAGAGCCGATAACATTGCCAATAGCAATATCAGCTTCACCTTTCTTTAAACTGATAATTGAGGCTGCCAATTCAGGCAGGCTAGTGCCTATAGCAACAATAGTTAAGCCTATGATGAGGTCGGGAACACCATAAAATTCAGCAATAGATACAGCCCCTCGAACGAGCAAGTCGGCACCGAGTAATAATACGATAAGACCGAATAATAATTTTACAAAAGCCTTTGTTAATGAATCGGGTTTGCTTTGTTTGTCACCAAACTCTTGAACAAATTCACTTACAATGGGATCGCTTGCTGAGCTTTGTTTTGCAATCCAGACGATCCAGGCTATGGATACAACGAGAGAAATGAGTAGTATTGTGGCATCACCTCGAGTTAATTGGCCGTCTATCATTACTGCCAAGCCAATCATGATGGCTACACACATGAGGCCGTATTCTTTTTTAATCGTTTCTGATGCGAGGGTGATAGGAAAAACTAGAATGCTCAAGCCGAGAACCAGTCCTATGTTAGTGATATTTGATCCAAGCGCATTACCAATGGCAATCGCAGTTTTGCCTTGCCAGGCAGAGACCGTACCAACAATGATTTCAGGTGCGGAAGTGGCAAACCCAACAATGGTTAAACCAATAATTAATGGTGGCATTCTCAATTGGCGAGCAATGTTAGCAGCGCCATCAACAAAAATATCAGCGCCATAAATAAGTAAGCCGAAGCCAATTAATACAAATAAACATGAAACCAGCATCTAACAGAAATTCTCCTTAAGAAATTTTAGGAGTCCTTGATTAAGTCTGGGTCGAATAGATTGCTGGTTACAATATTCTGGTTCAAGGCGTGAAACGCGCGTAATAGCAGGGCTATTGCGAAGTTTTACAACGCAGAAACAGGATATTTTAATCGCAAGATATCGATTCATGACTTAATCAGAGATTCCTCAATGAGATGATGCCAGAATATGCGGATTCTGAGAAATTAATCGTCGCCTAAGTTTTTACCTGAAAACGAAAAAAACATAGACTGTTGCCTTATGATAATTAGAAATACAGCACAATTAATTAAATAGCGCTTATGTCCGAACGTCTCAAATCTTTAAAACACTGGTTAAATGAAGTCCTTGATAGTAGTGACTATAAATTAAAACCTGCTTCGGAAGATGCCAGCTTTCGCTCTTATTATCGTCTGTTTATTGATAACAACACTTTTATCGTCATGGATGCGCCGCCCCCACAGGAAGATTGCGCGCCATTTGTGCAGGTAACTACAATCTTGCTAGCTAGCGATGTGAATGCACCAACGATTCACCAGATGGATCTGAAACAAGGTTTCTTGCTACTGGATGATTTTGGCAACGATTTATATCTGAATAAACTTGATGCAAATACCGCCAACCAACTTTATTCCGATGCAATAAAGGCTTTGGTTCGTATGCAATCATCTGCTGATGTAAATGACTTGCCTCTCTATGATGAAGCTTTATTGCGTCGTGAAATGCAGTTATTTAGCGAATGGTTGTTAGGCAAACATCTAGAGCTAGAACTTAGTGATGCACAAAATAAATCGATAGCTGCTTTATTTGATCTGCTTGTAGAAAATGCATTGGAACAGCCGCAAAGCTTTGTACATAGGGACTTTCACTCAAGAAACCTGATGATAACAGCAGACAATAATCCGGGCGTGATTGACTATCAAGATGCGGTACATGGCCCTATTACTTATGACCTGGTGTCCTTATTAAAAGATTGTTATATAAAATGGTCTAAAGATGAGATTGATAAATGGGTCGATTTATATCTTCAGCAACAAGCAGAAAAAGGGGCGGAAATTAATCGCCAAAAATTTCAGCGTTGGTTTGATTTAATGGGAGTGCAACGTCACCTCAAGGCCAGCGGAATTTTTGCGCGTTTATCTCATCGCGATGGTAAGCACGGTTATTTAAACGATATCACGCGTACACTTTCCTATATCGTCGATTTAAAACAGGATTACTCGGAGTTGGCAGCGCTATGTTTATTAATAGAAGCATCCGTTTTACCAAAGTTTGAGGCCGTCAGTTAATGCATGCCATGATTCTTGCGGCTGGGCGTGGCGAAAGAATGCGCCCGTTTACGGATAAGAAACCCAAACCTTTATTAGAGATTGCTGGCAAAGCACTGATTGTGTATCAAATTGAAGCGCTGAAATCTGCGGGTATTGAAAACATAGTAATTAATACCGGTCATTTGGGTGATCAGCTTCAATATGAGTTGGGTGCGGGCGATTCTTTTAGTGTTCAGATTGTTTATTCGGACGAAGGCGACGACATACTAGAAACCGCTGGCGGCATTATTAAAGCATTGCCCTTATTAGGAGATAGCCACTTCATAGTGACAAATGCCGACATTTATACTGATTTTGCTTACAAAGCTTTACCTAGTCAATTGGATTCAGATGCCCATTTAGTTCTAGTTAATAATCCGTCGCATAATTTACAAGGTGATTTTGCTTTAGAAGACGGTCGAGTTTTAAATGAAGGTGATGAAAAGTTGACCTATAGTGGTATTTCGCTCTTTCATCCGCGTTTTTTTAAAAATTGCAGTCCAGGTCGAGCTGCTTTAGCACCATTATTAAGAGCCTCTGCTCAAGCTAATAGCTTAACGGGGCAGCATTTCAAGGGTTCGTGGACAGATGTCGGTACGCCGCAGCGCTTAGAAGAAATTAATAGCAGCATTGATAATCTTAAGAGTAAACACTAACAAACAGTTTCCTTCTCCGTGATCTGAATCCATCGGGCTAAATTAATAATGAGATCATTTGTCGTTACTCTAGCGACATAATGTTGAGCATGATATCGTACGTTGCTCTCAAGGATTGAATCCTACATCTTGTAGTTACTAATACTAATAACCACTATATATAGAATAATAGCGTTGAAAAGTTTATAATACGCGCACGTTTCAGTGTTCGTGTCTGTCTGTTTGCAATCCAATATGAAAAATATTCATTTAATTCTAAAATTTATGCTTCTTGCGCTTATCGCGCCTGTTTCTGTGCAGGCGAAAGGTAAGAGTAAGGATGTTGATTATTGTCAGGCTCCGGAAGTTGTTTCTGAATTAACCGATGTTTCGACTGTTGCCTCTTCATTAGAAAATCTTCATGACCTGAAGGCTATTAATCAGCGTGGTTCTTTACGCGTGTTACTGCATCGAAAAGCGAATACCTGCACTATTAGCCAAACCGAACGACAATTAATTCAAGAGTTCGCGCATATCAATGATCTGGACTTGTACTGGGTTTATGTCGATAACGATTGGGAATTATTGCCAGAATTAATAAAGGGACGTGGCGATATTATTCTTGCACAGGATCAAAGTTTATCTGCGAGTATTAAAGGCCAAATTAATTTTACTCATTCCTGGACTAACGCCGCTTATAAAATAGTTGGCCGAGCAGACCACACACGCCTACGCGATGTCGATGACCTTACAGGTAGACAAGTCGCTGCATACAAATCATCACCCGTATGGAATGATTTACTCGCATTAAAAAATTCGCAAGCGGGATTCGCTCTACAGGAAATACCAGCAAGGCTTTCATATCAAGACGTGATGCAGCGAGTAAAAACCGGTGAATACGATCTAGCGGTAGCCGATAGTCTTTTTCTTGATGCTTATTTACCTACGGACTCTGATCTACAAGCAAACTTCAGCCTATCAAATAAAAGAAATATGGCCTGGGCAGTAAGAGCAGACGCGGGAGACTTACATAAAACCTTAAATCAATATTTAAATCAGCAATATCTAACGCATGATGTTGTCAGTAAATATTTTGAAGATTTTTCATCCATAAAAGACCGAGGTGTTTTACGAATCATTACTAGTGCAAACCCGTCTCATTATTATCTTCATAAAGGCAAGTTACGTGGTTTTGAATATGAATTATTAAGTGAATTTGCATCAAAACACAGATTACGTCTTGATGTGGTTCTGGCAAATTCACCGGAAGAAATGTTTACTTTGCTGAAAGAAGGAAAGGGTGATGTTATCGCTGCGTCGTTACCGGGCAGCTTGATTAATATCGATCAATCAATTCAGTACACCTCACCTTATCATTATGCCAGCCCAGTTATTGTTGGTCGTGACAGTAGTAATAGCATTATCGATATTCGTGATTTAAGCGGGCGCAGAATTACTCTGGCAAACGACAGTCCTTATTGGGATTACATGCAGCAACTACAACAACAAGGCCTAGGTTTCCAGTTAGTAAAAGCCGATGCCGGCGTTAATACCGAAGGTATATTATTAATGGTGGCATTAGGTATGTACGACTTATCTGTTGTCGGCAATCATCAAATAAATTCCGCGTATACAAAAGATGTTGGTCTAAAATCTCAATTTGTTTTATCCGAGCCACTGCCTCATCGTTGGGTAGTGAGAAGCAATGACAAACAATTAAACAAAGCTTTAAATACGTTTATCGAAAAAGAATACCGAGGCACGAATTACAATGTCATGCATGCTCGGTATTTTGAACAAGAGCAAATAAATGAAAACAGAGAAAGTCTAACCCGCATCAGTTCACTTTCTCCCTATGATGATGTCACGCAACACTATGCAGACAAATATGGTTTTGATTGGCGCTTAATAACTGCGTTGATGTTTCAGGAAAGTCAGTTCGATCCAAAAGCATCTTCCTATGCAGGCGCAAAAGGATTGATGCAGTTAATTCCGGCGACAGCAAAACTCATGGGTATTAAAGATAGCAATAATGCCGAGAGTAGTATTTATGCCGGTGTGCGTTATTTAAATTATTTAAGGGGCAAGTTTGAAGATGCATTATTACTGCAAGATCGTATGTGGTTTACGCTAGCTTCCTACAATGCCGGTTATGGGCGAGTTAAACGTGCACGCGCTTTAGCGGAAGAACAGGGCCTGGATAAAAACAAATGGTTCGATAATGTCGAGTTAGCAATGCTGGACTTGGCAAAACCGTATTACAAAAATGGTGCGAAGGTACGTTATTGTCGTTGTGGTCAAACTGTGGTATACGTTCGCGAGATACGCACACGTTACTTCAATTACATCCGCTTACTGGAAACCCAAAGCATTGCTGGTCTGACAGTATCGAATAGAAAATGGAAAGTTCTTAATTAACTAAATTAGTTAATAGCAATTGTTATTATATATCAGCACACTATTCCTCGAATTTATTTAAAGCGTTCTGTTTATTCTTGGTAATAAATAACGAAGGTTGAATAGTGTGATCAAAAGGGAGCGGGTGGGAGATGACTTCGTAAAGAGTGACGCCATCTTTAACAAATTCAAGCAAGCCGACCCGAGTATCATTATTGGTTTTCTCGGCTAAAAGTTTATTCTTTCTAGACACGAGATATTTTTAGTCTAACTTATTAGTCAGATAACAATCTCATCAAACTCTGTGCGTGATTCGCTGCTTCTATACCGCGATCAGTAAGATAACCGCCATCAACATGATTCGTTAAACCCTTCTCAAACAAACGCGCAGCAGCAGCAATTGTTTCTTCCGATGCTTCATGAGTGTGAATCTTCAGGCCGCTTGAAGTAGAGCCAAGATCAAATTGATCTAATAGTTTAATTTCTTCTAGTTTTTCATTTGTATACATTTTATTTCCTCTACTAATTATCTGCTGAAGCAGATCAAAACTGTGCATGGTGACTTCAAACCTTTAGTTTCTTGTAGTGTCTATCTGCTTATTTACAGATGTGGCGTACTTACCGAATTCGGCATGTATCATCTTGTTAGATATTAGCCGGTTCTGCAATCAGATTTCACGTAATGGTAATTTCGGATCGAGAATCTTTCGAGCACCTTCAGCATCGCCCACAGGCAGGCCCGTAGGATCAAGTAAACCAAGCTGAACTAAGACACTGGCCTGATCCCAGTAAATATGCTCATGAGCAATTTTTCCATCCTCGAATTTTACGATTACTGCGAATGCCACTTCAACACTCTTTCCAGTAGGTAGTACACCAGGTAACATCCACTCAATAACCATGGTGTGCGTAAACTTAATGACCAATTCATCGACAATTTGCTCTTCTCCGATGGTGCGCGACACGTCTATCATTTCAACATCAGGCGGGAAGAATTTCCCCACCAAATGATCGGCGTAAAAATTGTACACGCTTTCCTTACCAACGCCGCCCATGCCCAATGGTGCGTTGATCAGATGGGGATTATCCGTCATTGTGGCCATCGTGGTTTCGATATCACCTTCAAGTTCAGCAGTGACATGCTTCTGGAAAACTTCCAGCATTTCTTTTTGAGATGCTGTTAAATTTTGCATTGTTATCTCCTATTCAAGAAATATGATCGTTGTTGCTGATTAACAAGATATATAAGCAAGTCTAGTCTTAGGTCAGAGACCGTTCAATGTTTGGTTTAAAAATGCTGTTGCATTTTTTGACAGTCATATTGTTTAGTTTAGTTTAATTTCGATATATTCATTCGCTTGTAGTAATTCAATAGTATCAAAACTATTTGTTTGAGTAGCAAAGCCTGTCTTTACCCTGGTATTTGTTATACGGAAATTTTCCGTATCATTATATTTTAATACTCTAAAACAGTCTATTTATAGCGTGTTGGATCAGTCAGGTTTGCTACTTCAAAACCTTCTTTTCTGAAGCGGCAAGAATCACAAACACCACAGGCTTTTCCTTCTTCATTTGCCTGATAGCAGGAGACAGTTAATGCGTAGTCGACATTTAGTGAGGTTCCTTTTTTGATTATGTCTGCTTTAGTTAATTCTATCAGAGGCGTGTGTATTTTAAAGGAAGCGCCTTCAACGCCTGCTTTAGTTGCGAGTGTTGCGAGCTGTTCATAGGCTTTAATATATTCGGGTCGACAATCAGGGTAGCCGGAGTAGTCCACGGCATTGACGCCGATAAAGATATCATTCGCATCAATCACTTCTGCCCAGGCTAATGCATAACTTAAGAAAATTGTGTTGCGTGCAGGAACGTAAGTGACGGGAATACCTTCTTCATAGACTTCCGGGATATCGATGTTTGAGTCTGTTAAAGCGGATCCGCCGATTTGACCCATATCAATATTAATCGTCTTATGTTCTTTTACATTAAACGAATCGGCTACTATCTTTGCGGCATTCAATTCGCTGATATGGCGCTGACCATAATTAAAACTTAAGGCATAACAATCAAAGCCCAGGTCTTTGGCTAAGGCTAATGTAGTGGTTGAATCCAAACCCCCGGATACGAGTACAATGGCTTTATTAAAATTAGTCACGATATTTTATTTGTAAGTCGAATATTTGAGAAATTTTCTGATAACGAGGCGTGATATTTTTAAAAAGCGCAGTTTACATTATAGTAAATGAGCATCGAAAAAAACGCTACAACGAAGTTAGCGGGAAAAAGATCAATTCTCATTTATTTACCGGGAACATTGCCCCACAAATACTTATGGAGTTGTACTTGCATACGAACATTCAAATTATCTTCAAGTATCCAGTTAGCAAGATCTGTCGGATTTAGTGTTTGGTGTTCCGGTGAAAAAAGAACTTCACAATGACCGGTTAAATTTAGTTCGCTTAACTTTTGTTTCGACCATTCATAATCAGTTTGATCGCAAATAACAAATTTTATTTGATCATCTTTATTTAAATATTTCAGGTTCTCATATTTGTTTTTACTTTCTTCTTCTGAGGTCGGCGTTTTTATATCAACTATTTTCATCACGCGTTTATCAACATTGCTAATATCAATAGCGCCACTGGTTTCTAATGAAACCTGATATTTCTCATCACATAATCGGCTAAGTAGTTCATGACATGCGCGTTGTGCCAAAGGTTCGCCACCGGTAACAGTAACGTGTTTCGTTTGATATTGACTGATGCTTTCAATGATATTGTTAATCGATATTTTGTCACCCTTATGAAATGCATATGCGGTATCACAATATTGGCAGCGTAGTGGGCAACCGCTCAAACGTATGAATATTGTTGGCAAACCAACCTTTGTTGATTCACCTTGGATGGAAAAAAAGATTTCATTGATGCTTAACTCTGAAGCTTGTTTTTGCGCGGGCGAGTCAGCTTGAGCGCGGGGTAGCATTTTAGGTATTGGTTTCTTCTTCGGAGCCTATCTTTCTCAAGCGCTCGTCAGCCAAACGTGCCGCTGTTGTGCCCGGATATTGAAGTTTAACTTCATTTAAGGTTTTCGTGGCATCAGCAGCATTGCCAAGTTCTGCATAGCTATATCCAATTTTTAATAAAGCATGAGATACTTTCTTGCTATCTGGAAACGTGTTTAATAATGCCTGGTATTCATTGATCGCTAATTCATAATTCTGCGTAACGTAGTTGGCTTCACCTAACCAATACTGCGCGTTATCAGAGAAAGGACTGTCCGGATAATCTTTTAAGAATTTTTTAAAAGCAACGAGTGCTTGATCGTATTGCGCTTCTTTAAGTAGCTTAAATGCTTTTTGGTAAACGGCCTCTGCTTTTAGCGGATCAACAGGCTCTGCATCTGCATCTTCATCGACATTAACATTTGCCATAGCTTCTTCGTCAGCTATTGAATCTGTCGTCGTATCATTAGCTGAGGAGTTTGACTCGATACGTTGTATACGATTATCTACATCAGTATATAAATCACGTTGTTTTTGTTTAAGTTGGTCAATGGTATGCGTTTGAACTTCAACTTCACCGCGTAACGTCGTTATTTCTAATTTTAGCGATTCCAGTAATTCAAGCATATCGAGTAACGCACTGTTATTGACTATTCTTTCTACTTTTTCAAGACGCGCATTCATATCTTGCGTTATGGGTTGAATAGCAGGTGTTGCTGCGCTGTCTTTTGTTATTTCTGCTGTTCTATCCTCTACCGGGGTCTCTTCTGCCAGAGTAGTTTCTACTAGGGCAGCATTAAGAAATAAAAAACTAATTAAACAAATAAAAATTCGCATACTTAAAAATCACTAAATAATTATTAATATAAGATCTCAACACGTCGGTTTTGTTGCCATGAAGACTCATCATGTCCATCATCAGAAGGTCTTTCTTCACCGTAACTCACCAATCTTATTTGGCTTGATGATGCGCCAAGTAACAACATTTGCTTTTTAACCGCTTTTGCACGACTTTCACCTAACGCCAAATTGTATTCACGTGAGCCACGTTCATCTGCATGTCCTTCAAGGGTTATTGACGTTGTTATATTTTGGCTGAGATAAGCTGAATGTGCTTCTATTGCAGATCGATATTCAGAGCTTATTTCGTTGCTATTGTATTCGAAATAAATAACGCGAATAGACAAGGCGCTTTGCGGATCGTCAAGCGGACTAAAGGCCGATGTTGAGCTGTCATCAGTGCCATAAGCCTGAGCATTAGAATTATCGTTATTCATTTCAACGGGAGTAGACGTTGTTTGTTGGCTTTGTTCCTCAACAGCAACAGGCTCGTCCTTGGCAAAGGGATTCATACCACAGCCAAAAAGTAAGCTGGATAAACTCAAAATCAATAATAAACGGATCGACATATATTTTCTCCTTATCAGCATCTAAATCGTGCTGCTATTTAAACAGCATAACATTCTAAAGCCAGCCTTATAAAGCGGCTTATTTTAAAAAAGGTCCCCATACAGGTTCACGAACCCCGCCTTCCTGAATACCAAGGCGTTGATGAATACGTCCATCAGCCGAAACAGCAGCGAGTTGGCCACCGCGGACACCTGTAGTCGCATAAATAATCATGCCGCCATTAGGGGCAAAACTGGGGGATTCATCCAGTCGTGAATCGGTTAATACATTGATATAGCCATTCCCAAGGTCGAGCGTGGCAATTCGGTAAGAACCAGATTGAGCATGTATCAGAGTAATGACTTTCCCATCTGGAGAATACACAGGGCGCGCATTATACTTTCCTTCGAAACTAATACGTTTGGGTTTGCCGCCTGCAACATTAATTTCATAAATTTGTGGGCCGCCGCTACGATCGGAAGTAAATGCTAACTTAGAACCATCGGGTGACCAGTTTGGTTCGGTGTCAATACCGCCGTGACGGGTAATACGTTTCAATGAATTATTATTCAGGTCTAATATATAAATTTCAGTGTTACCGTCTTTAGATAGGGTCATTGCCAGTTTAGTACCATCGGGTGACCAGGATGGCGAACTGTTAATGCCTTCAAATGCAGAAACCCGCTTTCGATGACCGGTTATTACATTTTGAATATAAATAGCCGAGTTTTTGTTTTCAAAAGAAACGTAAGCTATTTTTCTGCCATCGGGCGACCAGGATGGCGATAGTAATGGTTCTGGAGATTCCAGTAAGCGTTTTATATTGTGGCCATCGGCATCCGCTATATTAAGGGTATGAATGGTTTTATTTTTATTCTTCTTAACCGTTATATAGGCTACGCGTGTATCAAATGCACCGGGTATGCCGGTGAGTTTATTGAAAATGAGGTCACTGATTTGATGGGCAACTCGACGAAGATGATTAGGTTTCACGATTTTTCCCAAGCTGGCGATTTCTATACCTCGATACACATCAACTAATTTAAAAGTGACTTTATAATCGCCAGAATCAGTAAGGTTTAGCTTACCAATCAGAATATTTTCCATCCCCAACTTACGCCAGTCACCAAAATTAATATTATCAAATTCACTAGGCTGCTGAGGTAAATCTTGCTGATCCATGACATCAAAGTGACCACTACGTTCTAGATCATTGCTAATGATCTCGGTTAAATCGAGCGGAGCGACTTTACCAGCTTGCATCCAGGCAAATGGGACGATGGCAACTGGTAAGGCTTGTTCTATGCCCTGAGTTATTTTTATGTCGAGTACTGCCTGCGCTTGTAACGAGACTAGTAACAAACTACAAATAATAATTTTAAATAAGACTTTCATAATCGATGTTTTATCCTAAATTCTATCTTAAGGTTCAAATGTGAATCTAATACTACGCATCTTTTCAAATACTCTTATTTCTTCTGGCACGGGTAGTGGTGATGCCAAATATACTGCGTTTTCAGCACGTTGATCAAACAATGCATTACCACTGGATTTTGCTATTGATGTTTCGACTACTTTACCACCTTCAATCATTCGGATCAGGATTACGCAGGACAAACCTGGATCTAGTCCGATCTTATTAAATTTACTCTCAAGTTGTCTTCTTATTCGTTGTTGAAATCTCGCTATTATTGAAAAATCACGTTTTAGCTGTTCAGCCTTTTTTACGGCCTCAATTTCATCATCTATTTCTTGTTGTATAGCATCATTTATTGCCTTTTCTCGTACTAGTCGATCAGCTTCTTCTTTTGCCTTGCGTTTTTCTTCATCTAATATTTTTTGCTGTTCGTCTTTCTTTTTATTTTCAGCGTCGCGTTTCTTCTTTTCCTCTTCTTCGAGTTTCTTCTTCTTCTCAAGTTCCTTTTTTTCTTTCTTTTCTTGTTCTAGTTTCTTTAAACGTATTTTTTCATCTTCAATCTTTTTCTTTGCCGCTGCTTTTTTCTTTTTTATATCATCGCGTTTCTTTTGCTTTTTCTTCTCAAGATCTTTTTTACGTTTTAATTCATCATCTATCTTCTTTTGTTTCTTTTCTTTTATACGTTTGAGTTCTTTGTCTACTTCCTTTTTATCAATAACAGTCGCCTGAATAATAGGAATATCAGGTATCGGCGGTGGTGTTGGCTCCGATGTAAATTTAAAACTAAATGCCAGTACTATTCCCAAAATAACATGGAGAATAATTGATAATAAAAATGACCCGGAACTCAGCAACCAGTTATTGCGCATATATTTATTTTGTCGGCGGCTCGGTCATCATGCCGATAGAAGGTGCGCCGGCTTGTTGCAGCAAAGACATCGCCTCGATAACTTTGCCATAGGCTACATTAGCATCACCGCCAATTAATATGGGTATATTCGGTTGATACTTTAGTAGACCATTAACGCGCTTTAACAATTCTTCGGTAGAGACAGGTTTATCCTGGTTATCACCATAATTAATAAAATAATTTCCATCCTTGTCAACACTTACAATGACCGGCTCTTTTTCATTCGGTGGTAATGGTTCAGAAGATGTTTGAGGTAAATCAATTTCAATCCCTTGATTCAATAACGGTGCCGTCATCATAAAAATAATCAACAACACCAGCATCACATCAATGTACGGAACGACATTGATTTCAGACATCGGTTTTTTACGTATGCGTTGTCTCATTCTTTTAGTTAGGTTTTAGGTTCTATATTACAAGTGTGCGTGTCTATGTAATATCGACGCAAACTCTTCGGTGAAATTATCATAACGATTAATCAAGCGTTCAGATTCATAGGAAAAACGGTTGTAGGCAACAACCGCTGGTATGGCTGCAAATAAACCCATCGCTGTTGCAATCAAAGCTTCACTAATACCGGGTGCAACCATAGAGATAGTGGCTTGCTGTACCGCACCCAAAGCCTGAAAACTATTCATAATTCCCCATACTGTACCGAACAAACCAACATAGGGGCTGGTAGATCCTACCGTTGCCAGAAAAGACAGGCTTGTTTCCAGATGATCCATTTCTTTATTCAAAGCAATACGCATAGAACGTTGACAACCATCTAGTACTGCTTTGGGATCGATGTTTTGTTGCTTACTTAAACGTACGAATTCTTTAAAACCGACCTCGAATATTTTTTCCATGCCGCTAGGCACATAACGCTTACCGGTAATTTGTTTGTATAGCGGACTAAGATCATCAACTGACCAGAACTTAGTTTCAAAAACATCAGCATCTTTTTTTGCACGTTTTAATACAACACGTTTATTAATGATCATCGACCAGGAAACTATAGATGCTAATGCCAAAGTTAGCATTACAAGTTGCACCAAAATGCTGGCGTTAAGAATGAGATCGATAATTGAATGATCAGTGGTCATTTGAGAGCTCCAAGAGTAATTCTTTAGGCATCGGTGATGCTTTCATTGTTATTGCATTCAAACAGGCGACTTTAACTTCTGCCTGTGCGAGTAATTCGTCCGTTTCATTTTTAATTAACTGTCTAAAATTAATGCTGGCACCACGATTACTGATTAACTGTGATGTAATACTTATCAGGTCATCCAGACGAGCAGACTTTTTATAATCTATTGTCACACTTCTTACAGCAAATAGAACACCATGTTCATTAATCAAAGTTTCATGTTCAAAACCAATGCTACGTAACCATTCTGTACGGGCGCGCTCCATAAAACGTAAATAGTTTGCATAAAAAACCACGCCACCTGCATCAGTGTCTTCATAATAGATGCGTACTTTCCATGTAAATTCACTGATCATTTAAATTATTTTTTATTCCTCAACCTCATCAAACAAATCATCTTTAATCAGGTTCTTTGGTACTTTCATACCAAAGTGTAACCATGCTGTCTTTGTTGCAATTCGACCTCTTGAAGTACGCATCAAAAAACCTTGCTGTATTAAATAAGGTTCGAGTACATCTTCAATGGTATCTCGTTCTTCGCTTATGGCAGCAGCAAGACTATCGACTCCAACAGGGCCGCCATCAAACTTTTGTAATATAGCGAGCAATAATTTGCGGTCCATCATATCAAAACCATGTGCATCAACATTTAACATATCCAATGCTTTTGATGAGATATCGCCAGTGACAATGCCGTCACCTTTAACTTGAGCGTAATCGCGCACACGACGTAATAAACGATTCGCAATACGTGGTGTGCCACGAGAACGAGCGGCAATTTCAGCAGCACCTTTGCTTTCAATTTCTACATCAAGAATTTTTGCTGAACGAGTAACAATCTCGCAGAGTTCTTCGGGTGAATAAAATTCCAATCTTTGAACAATACCGAAGCGATCCCGTAATGGAGATGTTAATAAACCAGCACGTGTTGTTGCGCCGACTAAAGTAAACGGCGGTACATCAAGCTTGATCGCACGTGCAGCAGGGCCTTCACCGATTATGATATCGATTTGATAATCTTCCATCGCTGGATACAACACTTCCTCAACAACCGCGCCTAATCGATGTATTTCATCAATAAATAAAACATCGTGTGGTTCAAGATTAGTTAATAAAGCCGCAAGATCACCGGGTCGTTCCAGCACCGGGCCTGAGGTTTGGCGCATATTTACGCCCATTTCATTGGCAATGATGTGTGCCAATGTGGTTTTACCTAGTCCGGGTGGGCCAAAAATTAAGACATGGTCTAAAGGTTCAGCACGTTGACGTGCTGCGCCGATAAAAATTTCCATTTGTTCGTGGACAGAGGCTTGTCCAAGATAATCCTGCAGACGCTTAGGGCGCAGCGCTCTATCAGCGGCATCATCATCTGCTGAGTTTTGGGGTGAAATGACTTCGTTTAGTTCAACCATGTTAGATGTCTATTTTCCCTGTAAACGTATCAAAAAGATACCGCAAAAAATGCCTTCTTCTCGCGATTAATATGTCGTTCCCTATAAATGATTCATGGTAAGCAGCGTCAGTTCCGTGCTCGAATCTTCATGTATTACTCATGCACTCTGATTCTGTGCGCGGTGCTTCCTTTCTCTCACAAAAATAAGACATGTTTTTGCAGCACTTTTATTATTTTGTAATATAAATGTGGCAATTTAGTGGGTAAAAAATGACAAACTACTGATTCTTAGCCCAGTCAGTTATTAGGTATTTATCAGCATTTGATGTTCTATCTGATGATGGTTGTTGCATTAATCTAAAATCTTCCAGATATTGCAGAATTGCTTCGGTAGAGAAGGATTTACATTGCTCTAGATATTCATCACTAAAATACTGCACTGGTTTCGTTTTAATTTTCACGGGATCTTTCTTACGACCTGTTCTCATGCTTTTCTATTAATTCGATTGCTTTCAAAACATATTTCGGGAAACAGAGCATCTGAGCTCAGGGCTTTGAACAGCGATGTATATTTTTCTAATTCTCAGGTAATGCATCAAATTCTTTTTTCTTATTTTCAATCCACTCTTTGATCGCATCTTTTTCTTGCATAAGTTCTTGCATTTCATTCATGGCTAGAAGGTGCGCTTCATCTTTCTTTTGAAACATCTCCATGCCATGTTCTCTACTCATCAGTGCAATTTCATCAAAAGAGTCGGCATTAAATTCTAAACCACATGCTCCTCCGAGTTGTTTGCAATTCATAGTTTTCATATTAATTTCCTTTGTTTAATTTAATACATTTAACAGTATGTTAATGAGGAACGATTCTCCACTAACAATATTAACGGGAGGCGTGCTCTTTAATTATTTTTTAACAGAGTTCTTTAATGCTTCGCGGATAAGTTCTTCGCTAGTCATGTCATCATTAGCAACGGCAAGTACAAATTTGCTGGCTTCTTGTGGTTTATAACCTAATCCTATTAAAGCACTAACAGCTTCATTGACTGGATCGGTGTTAATAGTTTTTGTGTTGCTACTTTGTGTTGTGACAGAACTATCGCCAAAGCCTTCGAGTCGATCTTTCATTTCTACAATTAATCGCTCGGCGGTTTTCTTGCCGACGCCCGGTAATTTAACTAAACGATCGATATCATTATTTTTAACGCATGAGGCAAATTCATTTGCTTCCATGCCGGATAAGATTGTTAATCCCATTTTTGCGCCTACGCCATTAACCTTTATTAAGGTGCGAAACATGTGGCGTTCATTTTCTGTTGCGAAGCCAAATAATAAATGAGCGTCATCACGTATGATTAAATGTGTGTATATTTCAACTTCGTTTTTTACTTCGGGCAAAGCATAGAAGGTCGTCATCGGTGCTTCGATTTCGTAACCGACACCTTGTACATCTAATAGCAAAAGTGGCGGTTGTTTTTTAATGATGACGCCGCGTAGATATCCAATCATCGAACAATTCTCAAGGGCATTTTCGAAAATGTCCTCATTGTAGTCTTCCGTAACGTATGCCGGACACACCTTGCATACGTAATAATCCTTCGCGTGAATTTGCGTGGCATAAGGCAATCGCTAATGCATCAGCAGCATCGGCTTTAGGTGCTTTGTCTAAGCAAAGTAATATTTTAATCATATGTTGTACTTGTTCTTTTGCTGCATGACCTTTGCCAACAGTCGCTTGTTTAACTTGATTCGCCGTATATTCATAAACAGGTAAGTCTTTTATAGCCGCAGCAGCGATTGCGACGCCGCGGGCCTGACCCAGTTTGATTGCTGAATCGGCATTACGATTCATAAATATTCTTTCGATGGATACTTCTTCGGGATGGTATTCTTCAATAAGAGCGGTGATGCCTTGGTGAATAATTTTTAGTTTATCAGCGAGTGTATCGCCTTTGATTTTAATGACGCCATTATCAACATGTTTGGAATGATTGCCCTTAGTATCAATAATACCGTAACCGGTGTTAATTGATCCGGGATCTATTCCAAGAACTCGGATTACTTGTGACGACATGATAATAGTAATGTCATAGTGTTAATCTAATTGAGCTAATACTTCTTCTGAGATTTCTGCATTGGAATAAACCTTTTGTACGTCATCCAGATCTTCCAGTAAGTCGAGTAGCTTCAACATACTTGTTGCTTCTTTTACATTGAGTTCGCTAGAGGTTGATGCGCGCATGGTAATCTCGGCATTTTCAGGTTCAAAGCCTGCAACGACTAATGCTTCTTTTGCATCTACAAAATTGTCGGGTTCAGTGATTACATCAACCGAGCCATCATCATTGCTGACAATATCATCTGCGCCACTATCTAAAGCCACTTCCATAATGGCATCTTCATCAGTACCACTAGGATAAGATATAAGTCCGACCTTGGTAAACAAATAAGAAACGGAACCATCGGTGCCTAGGTTGCCGCCGAATTTAGTAAAAGCATGTCGCACTTCAGCTACGGTACGATTTTTATTATCTGTCATGGTGTCGACTAGTACCGCTACACCACCAGGGCCATAACCTTCATATCGAAGTTCATCAACGTTGCCACCTTCTTCGCCGCCAGCGCCACGTTTTACAGCGCGTTCGATGGTGTCTCTGGTCATGTTATTAGACAACCCATTATCAATTGCTGCGCGCAATCTAGGGTTAGCATCTGAGTCGCCACCGCCTAATTTTGCAGCAACGGTGATTTCTCGAATAAGTTTGGTGAAGAGCTTTCCGCGTTTGGCGTCTTGTTTGCCTTTACGATGCTGAATATTTGCCCATTTACTATGACCTGCCATTTAGTTGTTCCACTGTATCTTGTTGGTTTAAAGTTGGTGGGGATTTTAACATCTGTCAGCGAAATTGTTATGTTCGTTTAACAATTAAATATTTTTAGACGAGAGAGAAGAAAGTTTTTGCGAGTTGATTTCGGAATTTAGCTTATCCATAAGGTAGAAAATTTAAAAAGCAGTAGCCTACAAACTTGTTGGGCTGACTTTTAATACGCTCGCAGTGCTTAAGCTACCTTTTGACCCGAAAAAGTTTCCAATCTCTGAATCATTTCATCGGCACTATTGTCCTGTTCCCGGGCACTATAATTAACCTGGTATGCATTCTCGGTTTGTCCCTTTTCCAGTGCCAATTTTCGAATATCATTGTCAATCTTTTTCCAGGCCTGAGCAGCAGCTGTACCACTAGATTCAGGGAGAATGATTAAGAATATTCCCGCCGATAAGCTACCAATTACGTCGACCCAACGTAATTTGGCGTTAATAGCGTTTACCATGGTCAGTATGTATTCTTTTTGTTCATCGTTTTGCATATCTGTATGCAGCTGGAATTGTAAGAGAATCGCGCTTAAGGGATTGTTATAGCGTCGAGTGCGTGAAATTTGAGTATTCAATTCCTGAATAATGGCCCGTCGGTTGAGGGTTCCGGTATGTGGGTCGAGTCGTGAAGTATCATATCCAGCACTAACCATCTGACGTAAGGGTTTTCGACGTTGTAAATCAGAGATATCTGTAAAATATCGAACAATCTTGTCATTTTGAGTCTTGTCTTTGTTTCTTTTTTGTACACAAGCCAACCAAAGCTCCTTGTTTTCATGTGTCTTAACCTTAATTCGAAAGTTGGTATTAGGCGGTAATAAAGGATCCATATCCATCAAGTCGGCGATAGGAGTACCTATGAGCTTGTCATGACTGACTGACAGTAATTCGCAAAAATAAGGATTTACCCATTCAATGATATCTTCCATATTGCATATTATGATGCCAATGTTGATTTCATTAATTAGAGATTGTTGAAGAAGAACATCGGGTATTTTGAGTTGATCGGTCATAGCACTTTTTTGAGGAGTGAGCTTAATGATATAGCGACCGGTGGTGGGAAAACTTTAATTTTTTAGGCATCACCTGCAAGTTTACTAGCTTGATCACGTGTGAAGTCGAGTAAGCGTTGAATCGAACCGGTTGCTCGCTGTGCAATATCAGCATCAACCAGAACTTTATTGTCTCCGGTCTCCAGAACGCGTAATAATTTACGCAGACTGTTCATCGCCATCCACGGGCAGTGAGCACAACTAATACAAGTCGCGCTTTTGCCTGCCGTTGGTGCTTCTATTAATATTTTATCGGGAGCCGCTTCTTTTATTTTATGAAAGATGCCGGTGTCAGTCGCAATGATAAATTTTGTCGCATCCATTTCAACAACTGCTTTAATAATACCCGTGGTTGAACCTACCATATCGGCTTGTTCAATAACCGATGCCGGTGATTCTGGATGCACTAATACTTTTGCATCAGGATGATGTGCGCGTAGGGTTTCGAGTTCCTGTCCTTTAAATTCTTCATGGACTATACAGGCGCCTTGCCAGATCAGCATATCTGCGCCGGTTTCTTTCTGTACATAATCACCTAGATATTTATCCGGGGCCCAGATTATTTTTTTGCCTTCTGCCGCCAGATGTTTAATTACATCAACAGCGCTACCAGAAGTGACCATCCAATCAGCGCGAGCTTTAACAGCAGCGCTGGTATTGGCATAAACAACAACGACGTGATCAGGGTGTGTATCGCAAAAATCAGAGAACTCATCGGTAGGGCAACCAAGATCCAATGAACAATTGGCATCGAGATCTGGCATGAGGATACGTTTTTCTGGACTCAATATCTTGGCGGTTTCGCCCATGAACTTAACGCCACAAACGATTAGAGTTTCGGCATCAGACTCTTTGCCAAAGCGCGCCATGTCTAATGAATCAGAAACATAACCACCAGATTCATCAGCGAGTATTTGTAATTCTGGCTCGGTATAATAGTGTGCAACGATAACAGCATTTTGCTGTTTCAGTTGGGCTTTGATTTTTTCCGTTAATGCCGCGCGTTCAGCATCATCGATCTGCTCTACTACAGTCGGCGGGATCTGTTCTTTTTCTAAAGAGTAAGAACGATTAAGAATAGCGTCTGTTGTCATAATAAAAATATTCGCTTACTAGGCGATTGCAGACAAATGCAAAGCTCAAGTATAAAACGAGATGAAACTTTTATTCAGCTTTTGTTTCGGCTTTATCTTCAGGCTTATTTGATTTCGCTAGTTTAATTCCCAATTCTTTCAATTGTCTTGAGCCTGCAACTGATGGAGCAGAAGTGAGCAAACAACTTGCTGATTGTGTTTTTGGGAAAGCAATAACGTCACGTATTGAATCACAACCTGCCATTAACATGACTGTTCGGTCTAAACCAAAAGCAATACCACCGTGTGGAGGACAGCCGTACTCAAGCGCATCTAATAGGAAACCAAATTTTTCCTGGGCTTCTTCTTCGCCGATGCCGAGTAATTCCAGTACTGAAGATTGCATTGCTGCATCGTGTATACGTATTGAACCGCCACCAAGCTCAGTACCATTAAGAATCATGTCATAAGCACGAGATAGTGTTTTACCGGGGTTTTCCTTGATGCTGTTAATATCGTCTGTATCAGGCGCGGTAAACGGATGATGTAGTGAATCCCAACGTTTTTCATCTTCGTTGTATTCAAACATTGGAAAGTCGACAACCCATAATGGCGCCCACTCACCTTCAAGTAGATCAAGATCTTGTGCAACCTTATTACGTAAAGCACCAAGTGCGTCATTTACGACTTTGGTTTTATCTGCACCAAAGAAGATTAAATCACCATCTTTAGCTTTGGTACGTTCGACTATGCTTGCAGCTACTTCTTCAGGTAAAAATTTAAGAATCGGTGATTGCAAACCTTCAGCACCAGCGGCGACATCATTAACTTTAATATACGCTAATCCTCTTGCACCATAATTAGAGACATACTTTGTATAATCATCAATTTGTTTGCGCGAAAGTGAACTGCCGCCCGGTACATGTAATGTAGCAACACGACCATTTTCCATATTGGCTGGGCCAGAGAAAACTTTAAATTCAACCTCTTTCATTAAATCGCTGACATCTATTAACTCCAGCGGATTTCTTAAGTCTGGTTTATCACTACCATAACGTTCCATCGCATCAGCGTAAGTCATGCGTGGGAAAGGTGACGGTAGATCCACATCCAATACGTTCTTGAATAATGTAATCATCATCTCTTCCATCAAGCCGGTGATCTCATCCTCATTCATAAATGAAGTTTCGATATCAAGCTGAGTAAATTCAGGTTGACGGTCGGCACGTAAATCTTCATCGCGAAAACAACGCACGATTTGATAATAACGATCCATACCCGACATCATTAACAATTGTTTAAATAATTGTGGTGATTGAGGTAGCGCAAAGAAATTTCCAGGATGAGTACGACTTGGTACTAAATAATCGCGCGCGCCTTCAGGCGTTGCCTTGGTCAACATTGGCGTTTCAATATCGAGGAAACCACGATCATCAAGAAAGATGCGCATTTCTTTAGCAACTTGAGAACGTAATCGTAAATTACGCTGCATTGCTGGTCGACGTAAATCGATATAGCGATAGCGCAGTTTTATATCATCATGGACATGTTCATCGTCCATTTGAATCGGCGGTGTTTTAGATTTGTTTAGAACTTCGATGCTATAGCCGAGAATTTCGATTTCGCCGGTGGCCATGTCAGGATTAACAGTGCCCTCAGGTCGGGCACGCACTTTACCTGTGATTTTTATTACGAATTCATTTCTAACGGAATCGGCAATAGTAAAAGGTTCTGCACGATCAGGATCAAATACTATCTGAGTGATGCCTTCACGGTCTCGAAGGTCAATAAAGATGACGCCACCATGGTCTCGGCGACGATGAACCCAGCCGTTAAGCTCGATTTCTTGATCGGTATGGCTGCTATTTAATTCCCCGCAATAGTGACTGCGCATTGTTTGTTCCGTCTGCTATGAATAAAGGAGCGGAATCTTACGAGGCAACAGCCGTTTACGCAACAAGATAGCTATGAAAATGCACTATTTTCAGAGCTATCACTTAATTAGGAGATATTTCTGTGCGTATTGGGCCTTCGGGGACGATGACGGCCATGGAAATGATGAATTTAAAACCTTCTTCTACCGTCATATTTAGCTCAGTCACATCATTTCGCGGCACCATGAGTATAAATCCCGAGGTTGGATTTGGCGTGGTCGGTACAAATACAGCAACAAGATCTTTATCTAACCCGTCTATATTTATATTTTCATTACTCAAAAAACCTATGCTCCATATGCCTTTTCGGGGATATTCCAGCATGACCACTTTACGAAAGGAGTTACCACTGGAGTCGAGTATGGTGCTGGAGATTTGCTTTACGCTGCTATAGATCGATCTGACTAGAGGGATACGACTTAATATTGCTTCCCAAAAGCTTACTAGTCGGCGACCGAATAAATTGGCAGCTAACATGCCAGTGATTAGCAAGATAGAAATAGCCAGGATGACACCAAATCCAGGAATGGAAATTCCTAATACTGAGGCGGGTTGCCATTCTGGTGGTAATAACAATATGGTTTGATCGAGTAAGTCTACGACTAATTTTATAATGACGACGGTTGCCGCAAAGGGCAACCAAACAAGAAGACCAGCAATAATATATTTTCTAAGCGTGGTCATCATATTGGCTAGTTTTACTTTGAACTAGAACGGCTAGCTGATGAAGAAGAGTTTTTCTTATCAGAGCTTGTTGATTTCTTTGTTTCAGAACTAGAAGTTTTTTTAGTCTCTGATTTTTTGCTGCCGGATGATTTTTCTTCTTTTTTAGGCTTTTTATCCTTGAAGTCAGTTTCATACCAACCAGTGCCTTTTAATTTGAAAGCAACGGCAGAAATCAGTTTGCGTAAGCCTTCTTTGCCACATTCCGGGCAAGTTGTCTCCTGATCATCACTAATTTTTTGTAATATTTCTAATCGATGATCACATTCACCGCACTTATATTCGTAAATCGGCACTTATTAAAACTCCAAAAAAACTCGTTTGATTATAGATCAGGGCAGAAAATAGGGGTATGGACAAATAAAAGCAAGATATTACGCTCAATTGGCAGTTTATATTTTACGCACAGGCAATTCTTGGGTATTATCGCCGCCTTTCTTAGGTCAGCAAGTTATTTTCTGCTAGCGGATATTAAGAGATTCTCAATATGGGGCCGTTAGCTCAGTCGGTAGAGCAGTGGATTTTTAATCCATTGGTCGCGCGTTCGAATCGCGCACGGCCCACCATTTCTTCTTTTTTAATTCAATTTGAGTACATAAAGCTATTCGGGATAACTTTCCTGTAAGTTTGATGTTATAAGTCAGCGTAATTAATTGCTTACTATTTGTACGAGGAAATAGAATGAAAAAATTCAGGTTTATCTCTTTATTCTTGTGGGTTTCGGCTGTACTGATTGCGCCTGTGGCACAAGCGGGAACCAATCAAGCTTTAGTCGAATTGTTAAAGGCTTTGGAGGTAAACGGCACGATTACCAGGGATGTCTACGAGTTGGTGATTAAAGTTGCTGAAGAGGGGCATACAGTAACAGCTCCAGCTGTTGCAAAAGAAGAAGTAAAGGAAATCGTTCAGCAAGAAATCAAAGTTGCAGCGAAAGAGCAGGCAAAAAATCAGGCAACAATAACCATGAAAGATAAGTTTGAGGTTAAATCAGCCGATGGTGATTTTAGTCTACGTATGGGTGGTCGGATACAGGCCGATGCGGCGGTCTACTCTGAAGATACACGCCGACAAAATGATGGATCCGAAATGCGTCGGGCGCGGTTATTTGTTCAGGGCAAATTATGGGATGCCTGGAAATATAAATTTCAATACGATTTTGTGAGTACGGGTAGTAGCGGCATTGCTGATGCCTATGTTTCATATGATGGCTTGCCATGGAAGATAAAAGCCGGCCATTTCAAACAGCCTTTTAGCTTACAGAACATGACCAGCTCCAAGTACATTACATTTACTGAGCGTGGCTTACCTCATTTATTTACGCCGAGTCGTGCCATTGGTATTGGTGTTGGAAGTAGTGGTAACAACTGGAGTTTTAATACAGGTGTGTTTGGTGAAGGTATTGATGGTGCTAGCGGTGATGAAGATGAAGGATTTGCAGTTGGTGGTCGTGCTACCTATGCACCGTTGTTAAGTAAGCAACAACATATGCATCTTGGTGGCTCCATTTCTTACCGGCATAGTGGTTCAGATGATGCTATTTCTTTTAGTGAACGTCCTGAGTCACATGTGACTAATGCCCGTGAAGTAAGTACCGGTTCAATTAATGCGGAATCAAATTTACGCACCGTTGCAGAAGCAGCTTATACCTACGGTCCTTTCTCATTACAAAGTGAATATTACTACGTTGATATCGATCGCGATTCGGCAACGCTTGCAGATCTTGATTTTTCTGGCTACTACGTTGAAAGTAGTTTGTTCTTAACTGATGACATGCGTAATTACAGTGGCAGTAAAGGAGCGTATGGAAAAATCAAACCTCACTCTATTGTTGGTAAAGGTGGCATCGGTGCTTGGCAAATAGCCATGCGGTTTAGCAGCGTTGATTTAAATGACGCTGATATAACAGGTGGTGATGCACAAAACTTTAGTGTGGGTTTAAATTGGTTTGCAACAAATAGTATTCGTATGAGCGCTAACTATGTGAAGGTACTGGATGTTGAAGGTGGTGCGGGCGATGGTGATGAGCCGGAGGCGTTTCAAGTTCGGGGTCAGGTTGAATTCTAAATAGACCATTTCAGGATTGTTCTTTTATCCTCTGCTAGTGTGAAATCTCTTTTAAATTATAAGGAAAAAGTGTGAAACGATTTTATTCATTAACTATTTTTGTTTTGCTGTGTTGCGCATCAGTTTATTCATCAGCGGAAGTTGAACGTTTAAAAATGGCAACGACAACTAGCACTGATAATTCGGCTTTACTTGCTGTATTAAACCCCCCGTTTGAAAAGAAATACGGTGTAAAACTAGACGTTATTTCGGTTGGTACTGGCAAGGCTATTCGCTTAGGCAAAAATGGTGATGTCGATTTAATCTTAGTTCATGCGCCGGGTGCTGAGAAAAAGTTTGTTAACGAAGGTTCAGGTATAGAACGTCAACCGGTTATGCATAATGATTTTGTTATTGTTGGATCGGCAAATGATCCTGCAAAACTTAAAAACGCAAAAGACATGAAACAAGCAATGACTCGTCTAATGGAAGAAAAACATATTTTTATTTCACGAGGAGATGATTCAGGAACTCATAAAAAAGAAAAAAATCTTTGGGCTATGGCTGGCGAACAACCAACTGGCACATGGTATCTTTCTGTGGGCCAAGGCATGGGAATAGTTTTAAGAATTGCCGATGATAAAGAAGCGTATACTTTAACTGATCGGGGTACTTATCTAGCCTATAAGGATAAGATGAAGTTAAGAGTATTGTTTGAAAAAGATGATGCCTTATATAACCCTTATCATGTCATCATGGTTAATCCGGAAAAACATCCGCACACTAAGATTGATCTAGCCAGAAAGTATTCTGAATTTATTCGTAGCGAAGAAGGACAAAGTTTAATTCGAAACTTTAAGGTTAACGGAGAGGTTTTATTCCATCCCGACGTAATCAAATAAGTCCATCGCACAATTGTTATTTTGTCCCCTGGTGTCGTTAAAACTGTACTCAATCGGTCACTTATAGTTATAAGCTCCCTCTTTCCGTGCAGTTTTGCCTAACCAGTGAACAAAATCCCTGCTTGTGCAAAGGCCTTATGGAATTATAATAATTTTTTTCTTTGTAATTTTACGAAATAAAATATTGTAAATATAAATATCACCATAAAACTTATCCAGCCAAAGGTTGAGTTGTATTGGCTGACTAAATAATCAAAGTTACTGTTGTGAGTCCGATTGGTAACGTAGTCTGATATTTTTATTAACATGACTATTCCAGCGTGTACCCCTATACAGGCGGCAATACTTTTATGTTTCAATCTTAATAACGCAAGCAGTACGCCAAAGATAAATAGCGTCAAGAAATAATCCTGGATCGACCAATGGTAGAAGCGGCGAAATGCTTCGGGAATCATGGTTAGGCCAGTGAGCCAACCTATGTCAACATCAGCAGGAAGATCGCGATAACGAATAAAATGTACGGTTGCGTATAATAGACTTGAAAAGAACGTGGCAATAACGGCGCCAGTTTGTTTATATAGCCCAGTAAATAACGCGCCACGAAAAATAGACTCTTCTATAAACGCAATTAATAAACCGACAACAACTGCCTTAGTTATAAGTAAGGCAACTGATTGCAAAGTATAGCTGCGAGTCGCATCTATTTCATGTATGCCCAACAATAGCAATAACGCTTCGATTATCAGCATAATACTTAAGCCATAAATAAAACCATCACGCATGTTGCCGAAGAACTTAATTGCTTTGCCATTATAGCCAAAGGCTTTCAACGAAAGTAAATTATAGAGCTGTAAATAAACGCCACTAATAATTAAACCACTAATCAGTGTTGCATAAGTTAGGTATTTACGAAAAGCTAGAGCCAGAACCGGATCGAGTAATAGTTTTAAAGGATATGCTAGTACTGCACCGAGCAGAAAAGCTGATACGACAAATAAGAAGAATACAAAAATTGCACGCATGGGAATAATCGCAGAGGTTTTTTATGCTGTTAATTTATTAGTGTTTCAATGGAGTCGGTTTTACCTTGAGTATCAACCCAACTTAGTTGCAGTTTGTCCCCGACTTTAGCTCCAGCAAACATAAAAGAGACATAAGGGTTTTTAGATACTGCTCGACTCCAGTCGCAGGATAAAACGGTATTGTCATTATGTTCTACCGTAACCAGATTTATGAAGTGTGCCGGAATAAGTTCTCCTGAATCCTCATCGATTCTAAAACCGGTTTCCATCGGATGTCGAATGATTGCGCGCACCGTAGTGATGTTATTTCTGGTTTTAGTTTTTAATCGAATCGTTGATGTCATAAAGAATTACCCGCAACCACCTTCCTGTACTTCAACAAACGTTTTAGTCGTATAAAATTTTCCTTCAGACTTAACAACGACGATGATATTTGAAGGTTGTTCCATTTTAATACGGGTCGAGACAAAACCAATGCTGCCAGCAAAAAGATCAAAGTTGGCAATTAAAGGAGTTGGGTTTTTATCAACAAATATAGTTATAGACTCAGGTTCAGCCAAGTCCGTTTTTATCTCTACAGGAACCACCGCGCCATTCTCAATAATAGGGTGAACTTTTATAGCAATTTTATTGCTTACTTGCATTTGCTGATCAGGAAAGTAACTATTGATCGCAGTATCGTAATCGGTATCATCAAAAGCAACTTGATTCCATTTAGCTAAAGCAGAGACAGGTTTAAGTAACCCGGAAAACAATACAAGTGTTGCGGAGCTAATAAACTTTAGAGAGTCTCTGCGTAGCATGCTTATAGTTCTAGTCTTTTTTCCAGAGCAAGTTCGTATTCATATTCCGTCATGCGAGCTGTCGCGCGTTGTTCCTGGTAGTAATCAAGTTTATAGCGTTGCTTAATGAATTTGAGTTTATCGATAGCTAGCTGAGTATTGGCGGCAAGATAATAATATTCTGCTTGAATAAACGCCGTTTCAATTTCATTGCCGAGCATAGCTTCTGCCTGACCGAGTAGAGAGTATGTGTTCAGATCGTGTGTATAGAAACGCTCATATTTTTTTAATAAATCACGAGCCTCTTTTGCTTTTTTTACATCAAGTAAGGCACGACTATAGGCCATTATGACTGGTTTATAGTCTGGGTATAATTCATAAGCCTTTTTATAAATTTTAAACGCGGCATCGTAATGTGATTGCGTGGAGTGAAGTTTTGCTGCCAACAACAGGTAAGCAACATGATCCGGGTTATCTTTAAGCAATATATCTGTTTGTTGCTTGGCGCGTTTAAAATCATTATCAAGAATGTAGGCATAAGCCAGACCATAACGAACAGGTAATTTTTCTTTAGCAGTGCCTTCGTGTTTATTTAACTCATCACGTAGTTGCGCGGTTGCTTTTGTTGCCGACTCGAATGAACCGGCCAATAATTTATAGCGAATCAATTCATAAGTGTGTGTATTAGTAAACACTTTCTCAGGATACGATTCAGCTCGTGCAATTGAATCCGAAATACGAGAAGTTGTTAAAGGATGAGAGCTTAGAAATTCGGGAGCCGCATGTTGCGAGTAACGTGAGATACGCTGCAAAGTTTCAAAAAAAGCAGGCATGCCGCGTGGATTAAAATCAGCTCTTGCCAGCGTTTGAATGCCAACACGATCCGCTTCTTCTTCATTAGCTCGGGTGAAATTGATTTTGTTTTGCGCACTTAAACCAGATACCCCAACCAATGCTGCTGCACCGGCTTCTGGGTTAACCACAGCAACAAGAATAGCGCCAACCATTGCAGCAGCAGTAGGTATACTAAGCAGGTCAGCTTGTTCAAACATACGCGCGAGATGACGTTGGGTAACGTGCGCAATTTCGTGCGCCATTACTGCCGCTAATTCACTTTCATTACTTGAGTTGAGAATAACGCCGCTATTAATTCCTATCACGCCGCCTGGACCTGCAAACGCATTAATGCCCGGGTTCTTAACAACGAAGAATGTAAAAGGCTGTGTGGTATTGTCGCTGTGAGAAGCTAATTGATAACCGATAGATTTGATATAGGACTCAACTTCAGGGTCACTGATGACTTCTTCAAAGTGTCGTACTTGATTTAAAAACATTTTGCCAAGTCGTCGTTCAAATTCAGGCGAGACGACACTTCCGGCGGAATCACCAAAGTCAGGCAGATCACTATTACCTGCAGCAAATGTCAGTATTGGTAACAAAACAAGAAAAGTCAGGACTTTCTTGAAGTTGTCTATTCGTATTTTTTTAGAAAAAGGCATAAATCTAATATCGCGTTGCATTCTGCGGCAACATATTCTCTCTCGTTTGCTTTATCATGACAGTTTATACCCATGATACTTCGAAATGCAGGTTTATAGCACGCCTGTTTTCATCCAGTGCAGCGTCGCCTAAAGCGCCTACTGTTGGTGCTACTCCTTGCAGGGAGTGACCATGCGTGTCATCGCGTCTTACTCTGAATAAAAACAAACGCACCCTAATTTCTGCATTTCCAAGTATCATGGGTATCTCACAACAAATAGACCGCATTTATTGCGATTCGTTTAATTTAAAGGTCATCTATCTCAATCAAAAAAAGGTGAGCCTAAATAATCAGGAGAATAAAGAATATGGCAGCGGCCAAAAACGCGTTTTATGCACAATCTGGCGGAGTAACGGCAGTAATTAATGCCAGTGCCTGCGGTGTGATTGAAACGGCTAGAAAACACACTGACAAGATTACAAATGTATATGCTGGTCGCAACGGCATTATTGGTGCATTAACAGAAGACTTAATTGATACCAGTCTGGAATCTGCCGAAGATATAGCGGCGCTTAGACACACGCCATCCGGTGCTTTCGGGTCTTGTCGCTATAAATTAAAAGGTCTGGAAGAAAGCAAAGCAGAATATGAGCGCCTGATTGAAATATTCAAAGCACATAATATTGGCTACTTCTTTTACAATGGAGGCGGTGACTCAGCCGATACTTGTCATAAGATCTCTCAAATCTCGGAAAAAATGGGTTTTCCTATTCAAGCGATACACGTGCCTAAAACCGTTGATAATGACTTACCCATAACCGATGTGTGTCCGGGTTTTGGTTCTGTAGCCAAATATATTGCCATTTCTACTCGCGAAGCTTCATACGACGTTAACTCGATGGCTAAGACTTCAACCAAAGTATTCGTACTAGAAGTAATGGGGCGTCATGCCGGCTGGATAGCGGCGGCGGGTGGCTTAGCTGCCGATGCTGATAATGATATTCCGGTAGTGATTCTTTTTCCTGAAGTTGAATTCAATCAAGATGCATTTATTAATAAGGTTAAAGAGAAAATTGAACAGTATGGTTATTGCTCTATTGTTGTTTCCGAAGGTGCGCATTGGCCAGATGGAAAGTTCTTGGCAGAACAAGGTACGCGAGATGCTTTTGGACATGCGCAATTAGGCGGAGCAGCTCCAGTAGTAGCCAATATGGTGAAAGATGCCTTGGGCCATAAATTTCATTGGGCGGTTGCAGATTATCTACAACGTGCTGCAAGACATATTGCGTCTAAGACTGATGTAGAACAAGCTTATGCTTTAGGCAAAGCCGCCGTAGAAATGGCACTTGCCGGTGATAATGCAGTTATGCCTACGATTGATAGAAAGTCAGATCTGCCTTATGTCTGGGATATTGGACAAGCGAATTTGGAAGATGTGGCAAACGTAGAAAAAATGATGCCGAAAGAATTTATTACTGAAGATGGTTTTGGTATTACCGATGCCTGTCGTCGTTATCTCACACCACTAATCGAAGGCGAAGATTATCCTCCTTATGAAAACGGTATGCCTAAATACGTGACGTTGAAAAATAATCCGGTGGCAAAGATTTTGAATACTGAATTTGAGATCTAATTAATAGCGTGACAACGCTCTATTATGTGCATGATCCAATGTGTAGTTGGTGTTGGGCGTTTCGACCATCGCTTAATGCACTGCTTGCCGAGCTGCCAGAACAAATAGATGTTATCCGTTTATTAGGTGGTTTGGCGGTAGACAGTGATGAGCCTATGCCCGATGCGACAAAAGCCTATGTGCAGAGGAACTGGCAAGCAATTGAACAACGTGTGCCAGAGACAAAATTTAATTACGATTTTTGGGAGTACTGTCAGCCTCGCCGGAGTACTTATCCGGCCTGTCGAGCTGTTATTGCGGCACGAGCGCAGGGTAAGGAGTTTGATAAGAAAATGACGTTGGCAATTCAACAAGCGTATTACCTACAAGCGCGAAACCCTTCGGACGTATCAGTTTTGACTGAGCTTGCCATTGAGGTAGGCTTGGACAAGGATAAATTTAATGCTGGTTTATTGTCGGCAGAAACAGATGAAATATTGCAAAAGGAAATAAATCTATCCCGACAATTGGGTTTAAATAGTTTCCCGGGTTTGTTGCTGGATACTGGGGATAAACAAATAAGAATCGATCCTGAATATCTAAACGCTGACATAATGTTGAAAAAGATGCTGCCGTGTTTTTAATAAGACATATCAATAATATGGGTCAGTGGCTCGCCTAAAGGCCGTTTACTTGTATAATCTCCACATTTTTTAAATCTCTATAACGGTATGAATATGACACGCTTTATACACGGTTTCTCTCTCGATAATATACGCGGCGATATCTATGGTGGTTTAACCGCTGCGGTTGTTGCCTTACCGCTAGCACTTGCATTTGGCGTAGCATCCGGCGCTGGTCCATTAGCTGGAATGTATGGCGCTATTCTCGTTGGGTTCTTTGCTGCTGTTTTCGGTGGTACGCCTTCACAAGTCTCTGGCCCTACAGGCCCAATGACTGTGGTCATGACCGGTATCATCATGCATTTCTCAGGAAACCCGGCAATGGCGTTTACCGTGGTTATGCTTGGCGGTGTATTTCAGATCATCTTCGGCTTGCTCAAGTTCGGACGCTTTATCAACTTGGTGCCGTATCCTGTTATCTCCGGATTTATGAGTGGCATTGGTTGTATCATCATCATTTTGCAACTAGCACCATTTGTCGGTGGCGAATCTGTAAAGGGTGTATTGCAATCGGTTCTACATATTCCTGAATTAATCGGTCAGATACAAACACATGCTTTGAGTCTCGGCCTTATTGCTTTAGCTATTGTTTGCTTTCTTCCGCAACAGATCAGTCGTTATATACCTGGACCATTACTAGCATTAATCGTCGGAACCATCATGGGTGTATTCTTTTTTAAGAATGCAAGTGTCATTGGTGAGATCCCAACGGGTTTGCCGAGCATGCAATTGCCGGTTTTTTCTGCGGATGAATTTGCCACGATAATTAAATTCTCATTAATTCTAGCGTTTCTGGGCTCTATCGATTCACTGTTAACTTCTTTGATTGCCGACAGTGTCACGCGTACGCATCATAAATCTGATCGTGAATTACTTGGTCAGGGTATTGGTAATATTATTGCCGGACTATTTGGTGCAATTCCAGGTGCTGGCGCAACCATGCGTACAGTGGTCAATGTACGTGCCGGTGGTCGCACCCCTATCTCAGGTGCCTTGCATGCACTAGTTTTATTATTAATGGTGTTAGGTTTAGGTGGTCTTGCCGAATTAATCCCGCACGCGGTACTTGCAGGTATCTTATTAAAAGTCGGCTACGACATTATTGATTGGAACTATGTGCGCCGCTTACATCAAGTGCCACGTTCAGGTGTGTTGATCATGTTAACGACATTAGCATTGACCGTGTTTGTTGATTTAGTTACCGCCGTTGCCGTCGGTACTATTATGGCAAGTATGTTATTTGTAAAGCGTATGGCGAATACACAAGCGGCCAGTATGAAGATAGTTAGCGGAGCGAGTGATTGGCAAGAACTTACTGAAGAAGAAGCTGGATTATTTGAACGCGCTAAAGGTCATGTCGTTTTGTTCCATGTCGAAGGTCCAATGAGTTTTGCTTCATGTAAAGATATCGTACAACTACTTACAGCAGATCGGGATCAAGATGTATTGATACTGGATTTCACCAATGTCACTTTTATCGATAGTAGTGCGTCAATTGCGGTTGAAGAAGCAATAAGCCAAGCGCAAGCAGATGATGATCACGTCATTCTTTGTGGCATGTGTGAATCAGTCGAAAAAGTTATTCGTGATATTGGCGTGAATAAATTACTACCTTATAACTACATCAAGAAAACGCGTTTACAAGCATTGCAATTAGCTGAAGAGATTTTGAAAAAGTAAATATGATTTAGGTTATATGAGAAAAATCATACGGAACTCCATTTAATCATACTGTTAGGCACATCAAGTATGAATCCTAAAGACATCGGTCAAGCCTATGATCAAATCACTCATTTATGGGATCGTGAAGATTTTGATAGAAGAAATGGTATTGAGCAACATGAGCGTGCAATCGCTTTTGTAAAAAACAGAGGCAATGCACTGGATGTTGGATGCGGTTGTACTGGACGCTTTATAGACTTACTTCTTGGAAAAGGATTTAGTCCTGAAGGCATAGATATTTCGATTGAAATGGTCAGGCTAGCTAAGAAAAGACACCCTGAAATTAAATTTCATCATAGAAATATATGTGAATGGGAATTACCTAAAAAATATGACTTCATAACCGCATGGGATAGCATCTGGCATATTCCTCTTGATCAACAAGAAAACGTGTTAGAAAAATTATTCTCTGCCCTAAATAGCGGTGGAGTTTGCATTTTTTCTGGTGGCGGGGTCGATGAACCGGGATATCACAGAGATGATTGTATGGGGTCAGAAGTATACTACTCTACATTGGGTATCTCTCGATTTTTAAAAGTAATTTCAGATTTAAACTGTACTTGTAGACATCTTGAGTATGACCAATATCCAGAATTACATACTTACTTTATTGTACAAAAGACTTAACGAGGTCATCAATTTGACGGAGCAAAAAGGTAAATAATAAAAATCAGCTATCGTCGTTACCTGCTTACTGCCGCAAACTATTTTATGTCACTTTATCGAATTACCCATTCCTTCAAAATGAGGATTCTTAACGACTTCACTTCAATCTATCATATAAGGATGAACCCGTAATACTTCCATCAACATTGCGCCACTAAATAAGTTTGCATCGTATTGGCAAATAGCAGTGAATGGTCTCTTCAGGATTTCATTATTTAGACCATTCTCATATCGAATCAGTTGATCATTTCCTGGAATATCATTCAGTGCCCATGACATTTCACCTGTACCACGCCATCCCTTGTAGCCATCTTCAATACTTTTATCATAAGAAATACGTAGTCTTTGCCACATTTCTTCTGCTGTAAATGAACCTTCAGGATAGTAGACTGCGGCAACATCACTAATGCTTAACTGACCGGAATCTTCCGCAGCTGAGACACCAATGCCTTTGCTAGAGAGTTTATTTCTTAGTTGATCCTTGTCCCAATGGTGAGCAAAAAAAACGACCGTTTCATTGTGTTGGAATGCTGCTGTCAGAAATTGTATTATTATTTCCCGTCGTTCATCATTATTATTGTAAATGAAACAGATTAGAAGGAATATATGAGATATAAAGTTAAATTATTAATTAGGTATTAATTATTTTTAAAGTTTATTAATAGATCGTTAAAAGGTATTGGCTTGCCGATACCATAACCTTGCACATAATTTACGCCGATTTCCCGTAGCATACCTTTGATTTCATCATTCTCGACAAATTCAGCAATGGTCTGCATGCCCATGACATGACCAATCTCATTAATCGATTTAACCATGGCGTGATCGATAGGGTCATCGACAATATCTTTAACAAACATGCCGTCGATCTTTAAATAATCCACTTCCATATTTTTCAAATAACCAAATGATGATAATCCACTACCAAAATCATCCAGTGCAAAACGGCAGCCCAGCACTCTCATTTTTGAGAGAAACAAGGTAGCGACACTTAAATTTGTTATTGCTGCCGTCTCTGTTATTTCAAAACAAATCTTTCCTGGTGGTATATTTCGATGGATAAATTCATTAATAACATATTCCTGAAAATCCATATCGGCTAGTGATTGTCCCGAGAGATTAATGGAACAAAAGCCATTCTTCATTAAAAAAGATGTATGGTTTTCGAGTAAATCAAAAGTCGCATTAATAACCCAGCGATCAATTTTTGAAATCAAGTTGTAACGTTCAGCAGCAGGTAGAAAAGCGTCCGGTGGAATGACGTCATCATTTTCACCATACATCCTGATTAGGATCTCATAGTGTGAGTCGTTAGATTTATCCAGTGGATCGATGACTTGTGCATAGAGACAAAATTTTTCCTCTTCAATGGCCTGATTAATTCGTGTTACCCATTGCATCTCACCATGACGTTGTGCTGTCTCAGCATCTTCTGGATAATAGACTTGGATACGATTACGTCCCTTGTCCTTGGCCATATAACAGGCAATATCTGCATCGCTTAAAATTCTGGATAGGCTCAAGTCAGTTTCAGTAATGGCTACTAAGCCCATACTGACACCAACTTTAAAACTATGTCCCTCCCATGAAAATTGAAATTCTTGTATCGCCTTTTGTATTGACGTAGCAACCCGATGTGCATCATCAAGTGAACAGTGTTCCATTAATACGCCAAACTCATCGCCGCCCAGACGAGTCACAGTATCACGGTGTCTTACGATACCATTTAGCAAAGCACTAAGTTGACGTAGCATTTCATCGCCCGCGGTATGACCACTGGTATCGTTCACTATCTTGAATTGATCAAGATCCATGTAACAGAATGCATGTTCACTTTTATCCGCGCGAGCTGTGGCAAGTAAACGTTCAGCACGTCGCTCAAATTCATGACGGTTGATGAGTCCTGTCAAGGCATCATGACTGGCCTGATAGTTGAGTTGTTCATCCGCTTGTTTACGTTGAGTAATATCGATTACGGTGCCCATGATTGCTTTTTCACCTGACCAGTCAACCAAAGTCACGTAGTTCTCAAACCAGAATAAGCCACCATCTTTACGCTTACCTCGACATTCGAAAAAGTCGAAGACTTCATCTCCATTCATCCGACTTGTCTTGTAACGTTCCATCCGTTCTTGTTCTTCCGGTACCCAGAATGCTTCTAATATTGAATCCAGTTCCAGTATTTCTTCAGGATTACTATAGCCAAATATATCAGCACATTTTTGATTTGCAAAAAGAGGCTTGAAATTATCATGCACGAAGATGCCTTGTAATGAGCCTTCAACGAGGTTACGAAATTTAACTTCACTGTCTGCAATCGCTTTTTTAGATAGTCTATGTTCTATGACTTCAATTTGAAGTTCTGCCGTTCTTAATTTTATCTTTTGCTCGGTTTGTAAAGTTCGTCCTGTCAACATCAACAAACCCATGCCAGATAATCCTGCAATTAAAAATCCGCCAACAATGATCAGCCATACTGTCCATGAAGAGTAAAAAGAGATGAATTCGGTTGCAGGAAAAAAAACAAGATCCCATTGCTGGTTTGCAACAGGTAATTGATAGCTGCGTTCAAGTTGAAATTCATTTGGGATAGTATGCGTTTTTTCTTTTACTGGAGCATCGCTAAATAATAAAAGCGAATTATTTTTTAATAAAACAGATAATTTTATATCTGGATGTTTTTTATGAATGTTTATAATTTCTTTTTCCAGACGAAAAACACTGGCAGTGAAGCCGGATAAGGTCTCGCATTTTTTATCAGGGTCATTTTTTTTGTACACTGGCGCATAAAAAACAACGCCAATCTGATCGCTTGATTCTTGTACAAGTTTTATTGCATCGGTCACAGCAACCTTGCCAGAAACACATGCTGCTTCTGCTGCTTTTAGTGCCTCAGGATTGTTACTGATATCGAAACCCAGTGCATTTTCATTGCCTGCAATGGGCTCCAGATACTGTATGGGAAAATAGAATTCCTTTTCGCTAGAAACTTCCATTTTCCCTATGTGATTTGGTATTTTGATTTGTGTGCCTAAACGATCTTCAAAAGATTCACGATCCTTATGGAGCACTTTTGGGATCCATTCAAGCGCTTGTATTTCGGGATGTCGAGATAATTTTGGCTGGACAAAAAGCGGAAATTCTTCAGGGGATACTTTATTAGAACTATCAAAAAATTCCTTTAAATTCTTGGCCGTATTCAAATGTAAATTGATACTGCTTTCCAATTCATATTTAAAATTTATTGTATTTTTTTCAAACGCATCTTCAATGTATTGTAATTCCTGATTATAAGAAAATTTATATACAATAAATGCAGTCATGGACAGGACACACAAAGGCAGGGCAACGTTGTTAATACGTTGTCTCCAGATGTGACGTGGCCTTGCAAAAAAACAAAGTAATATCGGAGTAAAAACCAGAACGCCTATAGAATCGCCAATCCACCATGTGCTCCATGCAAGAGGCATGTCAGTCGCGGTTATGATTTCCTTAAACCATAGGGTGCTAATACTAACGGTAGCAGAGAGTAAGCAGCTAACGGGCCCAGCCAACAGGCAGAAAAGAATAATAGATCGTTCCTTCAACAAGGCTTCGTCATGATCAAAAATGTGACGCACAAGCTTTGCCCCAATCCATGCCTGGCACATTGCTGCTACTGAAATAATGGTGCCGATTGATAAAGATGAAATAATCCTTTCAGTGCTGGATGTATCAAGAAAAGCCGTGGTTTGAACAAATATGCTACCTAATAATATTCCAGGTAATATTCGGGTTCCGCAAACCAGAATTGCAGCTAAAGCGACACCTGCCGCAGGCCAAATAGCTGCTGCATTGCCAAGTAGATTGGTCAGTGATAAACCGGCGTAACCGCCTACGAAATAAGCAAACGCAACAAGAATATTGGAAGTAAATAGTCTTAGGTTCATTAAATTAATAATAGTATCTATTTAGACTGTAAGTATTAATTAATAAGTAAGACGTTGTATTTTATAGATATTAATGGTTGTCTGTCTGATACTCTAATTTTAATTATTATTGCCACATGTGCAGAAATAGTAAAAGGTAATACCTTGTCTTCGGGGATTATTCCAAATTCTTTAGAACTCTTCTGCATAGATACTAATTAAAGAATTAAAGGGCTCTGACCCCTTAAGTTTAGATTTATAGTTTTACCAAGTTACGGAAAATAGTGGTCATAATCAGCTATAATTCAAGATTCTCAGAGGTAAAGGAGGGTATCTGAGGAAGCAATATCAAATAATAAGAAGTTCTAAACCCGGAATAACACATGGCTGATAGTTTAATTGGGGAAATCATCGCCTGTCACGAGTGCGATAATCTGCATCATTACGAGTTGATCCCTGTGGGCGCAAAGGCGAATTGCTTGCATTGCGGCAACTTGCTTTATCGTCATGTCCCCGATTCATTAAACCGCACATTAGCGTTGTATGTTGCTGCCTTAATACTTTTCATTATTGCCAATAGTTTTCCTTTTATCTCTTTGGAATTGAGCGGTCGTGTCGTTGAAAATATTTTATTCTCCAGTGGTTGGGCTATGTACGAGATGGGTATGGGCGAACTTGGCATACTTATATTTATCACCAGTATCCTATTCCCACTAATTGTTATCATCGGCATGTTGTATTTATTGATTCCGGCAAGTTTGGGGAAAGTGGCTCCATATGTGGGTCGGGTATACAGTTTGGTGAATGCTCTGATGCCGTGGAGTCTGATCGGTGTATTCATGCTCGGTGTATTAATTGGCATTGTTAAGTTACAAGATTTGGCAAATGTGATTTTCGGTCCAGCTCTTCTTGCTCTTGCTTTTTTGCTAATTATTTATACAGCGGCACGAGCAAGTTTTAATCCTCATGAATTTTGGGTATTAACCGGACATGCCTCTGTCGATTTATCCAATGCTCATAGAGAGAATAAGAACGTTCTGAATTGCCATACTTGTGGCTTTTTGAGTATTGATTTGAACCTTGATTCTGATGAAGATCAACACTGTCCTCGATGTAATTCGGTATTGCATCATAGAAAAAAGGACAGCATCGAAACGACCTGGGCGTTGTTGGTCGCAGCAATGGTGATGTTAATCCCGGCTAATGTCTATCCTGTGATGACAGTAATACGGTTTGGTAAAGGTGAGCCCAGTACTATTATTAGCGGTATCTTACATTTAATAGAATCGGGTATGTGGGGATTAGCTCTGATTATCTTTGTCGCCAGTATTATTGTGCCGGTAACAAAATTATTTACACTGAGTTTTCTATTAATCAGTGTGCAAAAAAAGTCCGTCTGGCGGCCTCGTGATCGCACACTATTATATCGAATAACCGAAATAGTCGGTGCCTGGTCTATGGTCGATATTTTTCTGGTTGGCCTACTATCTGCTTTGGTGAGTCTCGATGCATTATCAACAATACGGCCAGGAATTGGCGCTATTTTCTTTGCGGCTGCCGTCGTTATTACCATGTTTGCCGCGCAAAGTTTTGATCCTAGACTGATTTGGGATAATGTTAGAGAAAAAGAACAATAAGATAGATACCCATGATACCTGAAAATGCAATATCCATAGCACGCCTGTTTTCATCCATGACGGCGTTACTCCTCTTTGCAGGGAATGACCATGCGGCATCGTCGCGCCTTGTCCTGAATGAAAACAGACGCACTCTAAATATACATTTCCAAGTATCACGGGTATAGGAAATATGGAAATCTCAAGCCCACAAGTAAGTAAACAATCCGGCCCTTCTATCGTCTGGATAATCCCTCTTATTACCTTGTTGGTAGGAGGCTGGCTAGTGGTGAAAACTCTATCTGAACAAGGTCCGCAGATCAGTATTAGCTTTAAAACGGCGGAAGGAATTGAAGTAGGTAAAACCAAGGTCAAATATAAGAATGTAGATATCGGCGTTGTTGAACGCATTAAATTCAGTGATGATTTTTCGAATGTCATCCTAACGGCCGAATTCAGTCAGGGTTCAGAGAAATTTCTACGCCGTAGTACTCGTTTCTGGGTAGTGAAACCGCAACTTGGTTTACAAGGTGCTTCTGGTCTGAGTACATTAATATCAGGCGCATATATTGAAATTGAACCTGGTCCCGGTGCTGCACAGCGACATTTCGTTGGCTTGGAAAAACAACCCGTTGTTAAAGCTGACGAGCAAGGTAAAGAAATCGTGCTGGTAACTCAGAAGCTTGGTTCGATTGATCGTGGTTCTCCAATTTATTATCAAGGTTTGCTTGCCGGTGAAGTTTTAGGCTATGAGCTGGGTAATGATCGTAAGAGCGTTTATGTTCATGCTTTTATTAAAGATCCCTTTGATCAACTTATCCGAGGTAATACTTATTTCTGGAATGTTAGCGGTATTAATGTCTCTATGGGTGCAGATGGATTTAAAGTACAAACCGAATCGATACGTTCATTGATGTTTGGCGGTATTGCATTTGATACGCCAGAAACTTTGGAACAAGCGTCAACTGATGTAGATAACCTGGTTTTTACGTTGAATGAAAGTTTTGACGTGCTTGAAGAACGTTCCTATACCCGCAAGCTAAAATTCATTATGTTCTTCGACAGCTCTGTGCGCGGCTTAAGTCTAGGCGCACCAGTTGAATTTAAAGGTATTAAAGTAGGTTCGGTGTTAGATGTCCGTCTCGAGTTTGATAAAGAAGATACAACTTTCCGTATTCCTGTTTTGATTGAGATTGAATTACAAAGAATTATCGAGCGTGGTAGCGAAGATACCAGTTCCTCTTATCGAACTCTGGATACATTAGTTGAACGTGGACTTAGAGCGCGTTTGAAAACAGGTAGCTTATTAACCAGTCAGTTATATGTCGAACTAGACATGCATCCGGATACGCCGATTAGTCTCAGCGGCGAAGAAACACAGTTTCCAGAATTACCAACATTAGGAACGGCGAATTTTGGTGCCATTACTAAGTCGGTTGAAGACTTGTTAGCCAAGTTTAATGCCATTGATATTGATGAAGTAACAACGGTATTACTCGATACTATTAAGAATGCTAACTCAACATTAATTACTGCCGATAAAACAATAGGCAATGCAAACAAATTAATTACCTTACCGGGTATTCCTACAGCAGTAGAAGACTTGCAAATATCGTTGAATAAATTCAAGACTATTATGCAGAAAGTAGACGAGTCGAATATTCAGGAAGCAATCAATGCCGGTCATCTAGCGCTGGAAAGTTTAATCGTCACCTTGGGCAGAACCAATAAAATACTCGAGCCAAATTCGCCGGCACAATATAACCTGATTAAATTAACCGGCGAACTGGAAGAGACGGCACGTTCTATTCGCTCATTAGTTGAGACTCTGGAACGTAACCCGCAATCTTTGATTTTTGGCAAGGATGAGTAGACCTATGGAGTATAAAAAATAATGTTGAATTCGAGTTGTAAATTAAGTCTGTTGTTATTTGTTACCAGCCTATTAAGTGCTTGTATGGGCGGAGGCACAACACCAACACGATATTATTTGGTAGAGCCGGTCGACTACGCTAGCGAAACGGTCTCAGCAGTTAGACCTCTTAGTATTGAGATACTTGATTTACATATTCCGCAATATCTGGAACGTTTTCAAATTGCTTCACGTGTTGGTGAAAGTCGACTGGAGTTTTCAGATGGAAATCAGTGGGGAGAAAACTTACGTAAGAACTTGCTACGCAGCATGGCAAGAAACTTATCACGCTTATTATCAACAATTGATGTTGCCACGCCTTTAAATCGTTCTACGTCATCACCGGACTATCGTGTGCAAATTCACATCGAACAATTTGAACTCGATGTTAATAACATCGTACAACTTGTTGCGCGTTGGCAACTTAGCAGCAGCGCTCAAACAGAATCGCTAGGCGTATTTAGTGCTGAACTTCAAAGTGAAAAGAGCATAGAAAAAGATAACTATGACCAGATGGTCGCATCAATGCGACAATTATACGGTGAACTCAGTGCGCGTATTGCCGACTCTATAATTAACCAAGAGTAATGTTTGCATAAACAAATTCTGATGAAATCTTTACCTTATAAATCTACTGTATTTGTTTTACTGATTAGTTGTCTGCTTGCGCAAGAGAGCTTTGCTTATGTCAGTAAAGAAACTAGTGGTGATGAAATAATGGAAGAAGTTCAAAAGCGTCATCAACAGTTTCCCTATATTTATGAGGAACAATCCATGGTGATGGAAGATCGACATGGTAAACGTGATACACGTAAAGCCAAACGTTACTCAAGAGTAGAGAAAGATGGTTCGGTAGATTTTTTATTATTGTTTGAATACCCAAGAGAAGTAAAAGGTGTCGCTCTGTTAGCGAATCGTGATGTTGATGGCAATACAAAGAAATATATTTATTTGCCTGCGTTTGGTGAGCAGTTAATCGAAAGTGCCGGCGAAGGTAGTAATGATAATTTTCTTGGCACCGATTTTTCGGTAGAAAATCTGACTGGCGAAGTATTGTCTGATCATTATTATGAACGTCGTGATGATGGAGAAATGGAAGGTATTAAATATTTTATACTGGATGTTTATCGCGCTGATGATGAGTTTGAAAAAAAACAAATTTTACGAAAGCACTTTGTGCAGCAGGATAACTTATATATTACATTAACGTATCATTATGATAAGCGGGGACGTATATCACGTACACAGACGCACCATAATCTTAAAGCCGTTGATGGCGATATGTGGCGCGCGAATATGATTTTAATGGAAGATAAAAAACTACAGCATCAATCATTAATCAAAATAACCAGGCGTGTGTTTTCACATGATTATGTTCCTGCCGAAGTATTTACTGCCCAATGGTTATATGAGCATTATCCGTATGAAGAACCTGTAGAGGAACCGACTATGGATGAAGTTGATTTTGAAATGTTTGAGGACATGATAGAGGAAGCAAGAGAATGATAGTGCAAGCGTGCATGTTGGGTTATAAACGCCGTGTTCCTGTAGCGGCGTTTTTATTAATGGTCACGCTGCTCGCTGTTATCGGCATGTTACGATTACAAGTCGATACAGGTATTGATAGCTTAATTCCAGCAGATGATCCCGCACGTGTTATTTATCAAAAAGTGATGGGTGAATTTGGTACCGATAATAAAACCATTATCTATATCAAAGATGAGAATCTTTGGACGCCGGAAAAATTACTACATCTTGAACAATTACATCTTGCTATAGAAAAGACGCAAGGTGTTAGTCGTGTAGACGGTATATTTAGTTTACATACGATTCATGGTGTCGATGGAAAAATAGTTTCCCGGCCAGTACTCCGGTCTGCACCGAAGACTGTCGAGGAAGCATTAAGCGCAAAAGAAAGTGCTTTGGCGAATCCTTTGTATCTAGGTAACTTCTTTTCCGAGGATGGCAATGTTACGGCAATGATCGTTTCGATTGTTGACGCAGATGATAGAAATAATTTTAGCCGAGAAATTTATCAAGCGCTGGAAGATCATATTAATGTTCATCTTTCCGAGTTTGAGTATATTACACAAGTTGGTCCGCCGAGAATTAATGCCGAATTAAAACAAAGTCTTTATGAAGATTTTATGTTGCTCGGTCCATTGTCTGCTGTGATTTTGGTGTTATCCATTTTAATATTCATGCGCAGCTGGTTATCAGCCATAGTCCCTTTGGTTACATCGATAATTACCATCATCTGGACATTTGGATTTTTGGGCTGGGTCGGGATACCGCTAAATATTTTAAGCGCAATGATCCCATCATTAATCATTGTGATTGGATCGACCGAAGACACGCATTTGATGGCGGCATTTTTGCGGGGACTAGATGAAAATAAGGATCAAGCTGATGCACGGAAACACGCTGTTAAGTACATGGCAAAACATATTGGCTTGCCGCTAGTATTAACCGTCTTAACGACAGCATTAGGTTTTGCCAGTAATCTCTTTAGCAATATTGGGTTAATCCAGCATTTCTCAATTGCAGCAACCTTTGCCATGCTGGCGAATGGCTTTATTACGGTATTAGTTCTGCCTCTAATGTTGTCTATATTTGCTTCAGATAAAAATACCAGCCTGGTTAAAGATAAAGAAACGAATAGTGTGCCTAATCGTTTGATGCGTATATTTCGTTACTCTCAGGATCATTTTCCATTGTCGACATTAATGATGACTGCTGCGTTATGTTTGTTTTTTGTATTTCAGGCATCCAAACTTTACGTTACCAATGATCCATTATCGTATTTTCAAAGTGATCGTCCGTTGATACAAGATGTCAAACGCATACATGAAGATCTTGCCGGGGTAAAAATATTTTTTATATCGCTAGAATCTAAACATGCAAAAGCATTTCAAGAACCAAAAAATATTAAAAAACTATCTGACATACAGGATTTCCTTGATAGTCAGGGCGTTTACGATCGCAGCATCTCTTTAGCCGATCATTTAAAATTTATTAATCGTGAATTTCGTAATAGCGGTATAGAAGATTCCATTCCGGAAACTCGTAAACTAATCGCTCAATATTTGATGTTTTTTCACCGAAGTGATCTGGATAGTTATGTTAGTCATGATTACAGTCGCGCCAATATTGTTGTGCGCCATAACATTACCGACTCACATTCGCTTAATAAGTATATTAGAGAGTTGGAAGATGTCATGAAGGAAATTGCCGGCTCACATATGACATCTCATATCGTTAGTGAAAACTTAATGGTGAATCATGCGGCTGAAAGCTTGATGGTTGCGCAGGTAAAAGCGCTAGTGATTTTATTGACGTTAATCTTTCTAATTATGTCAGCGATGTTTACCTCTTTTAAAGGTGGACTCATTGCATTAGTACCGGCGATCATTCCAATCACTTTAATGTTTGGTATTATGGGCTATTTAGATATTCCACTAAATCCGGGTACGGCGATGGTTGCGGTAATAGCGATTGGTATTGCTATTGATGGCACTATTCATTTGTTAGCGCGCTATAATGAGCTATGTAGATACACCTCCGATTATATCGAAGCAGTCAATACGGCTGTACGTGAAGAAGCCACGCCGCTGATAGTATCCAGTATCGCGCTGGCTCTGGGCTTTGGCGTTCTTATCTTTTCAAATTTTACTATCGTTGCTCAGTTTGGGGCGTTGGCTGCAGCAACCATGTTGTTTTCAATCTTTGCTAATCTATTGATTACGCCAATTATTATGTCGCGCATACGGCTTGTAGGTCTGTATCAAATACTCGCCATGTCTGTTGATCGTGATGTGCTGGATGGCAGTCCATTATTACAGAACATGACGGATTATCAGCGTCGCAAAGCAATTTTAATCTCTGAGTTGAATGAGTTTAAAAAAGGCGATCTATTAGTTGAGCAAGGTTCAATTGGTCGAGATATGTATTTAATTCTTTCTGGCAAAGCAGAAGTAGTCAGAAAAGATGATGGTGAATCTCGTTCCTTGGCCATATTGATGCCGGGGCAGGTCTTTGGTGAGATTGGCTATATTCGTGAAACTGAAAGAACCGCCGACGTAGTGGCAATAGATGATGTCTCTGTATTACGATTTGATTATGAACGCATGCAGGATGATCTGAAATTCTTCCCGAATATTGTCGCCAAATTAAATTTCAATATTTGCTATATTCTGGGTCAACGTTTGGCCGATATGGTGGCAAGCTCAAAGAATAAATAGTTTTATTTTGAAAACAATTGTTTAGAATACGCGGATTAGAGCTTTTCAAACTGCATTAATAGTGACTTTCACTGTTGTGTAATAACCCAATATTGAGTGTTAGGTGTTTATTAATTTGTCATCCGCTGGTTACCTGATGGTACAATGGAGTCACTATTTCAAGGTAAAGAGATCGGTTCAATCAAGAATGAGAACTTTGTCAGAATAATCTGGTCGAAAATATACCGTCGTAGACCGAGATTTACTAATAAAAGAATTGATAACTAGTTCTTGAATTGTTCAGGAGTGCCTAGAATTTTTCGCAATTTCCTGAAAAAATAGATGGGAATCTAAATTATTTATTAATTTACTGATGCACATTAAATTTATCAATATAATCAAATACATACAATATATTTAATCGATGAAAATTAAGAAAGGCGAACTTAAGCTAGGACGATTCCTAGTTCCTTATCGAATCTATGGTGAGGCTAAAAAGACTATTATCTGTATTAGTGGTGCCAAACAGACGATGGCGGCTTGGCGTTCGTTTGTAAGTCATTTCGTTGCCGATTACTCAGTTGTGCTATTTGATCTGCCTGGTCAGGGTCGAGCGTCTATCCTGTCAGGCTCGTATGGTATTAGTTTCGATGAGCAAGTTGATATTTTGCACAATATTATTAAAGAAACGAATCGCAATGGTACTGTAATTTTAGCCGCAGCATCATGGGGAACCATCATTTCTACTGCAATTGCCGCACGTCATCCTGAATTAATCGACAAAATGATCCTAGGCAGCTTTGGTGCAAAACCAAGCAAAGCTGTCAGAGACATTATCAAGGCGGGGCAGAATTTGTTCAATGGTAATAAAACTGAAGAAATCGCGCCGTTGATGATAGAAAAATTCGGACAACATATACCTGAAACGCAAAAGAAACAGATGATTGATCAATTTCGCGATATGAGCCGAGAACAATTTCTTAGCTTTTATGAACATTGTGAATTTGTCGATAAAGCTTCTGATATCGAAGAATATATAGAACTGGGAAAGATAACCGCTACCACGCTAATTTTGACAGGTGAGTATGATGCTATTCTCGATCAGAGTGATATCAAAAAAGTATCGTCCAAAATTCCAGACTGTGAATATAAATTGATTCCTGGGGCGGGACATTTCTTGCATTGGGAACAACCGAATCTCCTGCATACTTATAGCGAGTTTCTAGCTAGATAATCTTGGCTAGATAAGTAGCGAGCCATGTCCGGTTTGGAATTCCGTTCAGTAGAAAGAATCTCCTCAATCAATAAGGAAGAATTTACTTCTTCCTATTTCAATACTAATAAACCACTGGTTATTAATGATATAGCGAGATCATGGCCAGCATTTGAGAAGTGGACACCTGAGTTTTTCAAAAAACAGCACGGTGACAAAAAAGTAAAAGTCTATGACGAAAGTTTTGTCACGGCTGGCGACAATTACATGTCTAATGCGCAGCTCATTCCTTTACGTGATTACATCAATCAGGTGATGACTAAGTCACAAGATCTACGGATGTTTCTCTACAATATTAAATCAGAAATTCCTGAGCTAGCTAACGATATTACTTTCCCCTCTTTGGTTGATGGCATTTCCAAAAGTTTTATTTTTATGTTTTTTGGCTGCAAAGGTTCTGTCACGCAAATGCATTTCGACATTGATATGTCACATGTTTTTCATAGTGTTCTCTACGGCAAAAAAACGGTTTATCTTTTTCCTTTTGAACAAGGAAAGAAGCTGCATCGTTATCCATTTACCTGCCGGAGTTATGTTGATGTTGAACAGCCAGATTTTAAACGTTACCCAGGATTAAAAGACGCTCAAGGTTATAAAGTTGAAATTGAAGCAGGTGATACTTTATATATCCCCGCAGGTTACTGGCATCATTTTATTTATGATGAGGCAGGTTACGCGGTTTCACTTCGTTGCGCTAATCAGACGTTATTAGGTAAGTTACATGGTTTTTATAACTTAATAATTATGTCCAGCATCGATCGTTTGATGAATAAGATAGCACCGAAGAATTGGTTCAAATGGAAAAAGCGCCTAGCATTAAGAGCTTAATAATTATACTTCGTTAAACTGTTTTATAATTTCCCACTCAATTAATTTCTGTTCCCGTGTCATAACCGCATGAGCCGGACTAGTAGAAGGTAATTTGTAATACTCGATGCCCTCAACTTGTTGCAAACGATGTAGCATTTCATTATTAAAAATTTGTTCAGCTTTAGCACCATTAAAAAATACAGCTTTTACTTTAGGATTATTTTCAAAGAATGATACGAAGTCATTCGCTTCAATAGATGAATTATCTATATCAGAATCCAGGCTGCCTTCACGATAACAACTCTTTAACACATCCCATACAGCAATCTTATTATCTAATAAAAGTTGTTTACGTTGTTCATAGACTAGATCATTTTTAACATTAAATAATTGAAACATAATCGGCCAAAAATTATTTCTTGGATGAGCATAGTATTGGTTTTCATCGAGTGACTTTTGTCCAGGCATAGAGCCAAGTATCAGGATCGTTGCATCTGATTTTACGATAGGAGGAAAGCCAATGCTGTTTGTCATATTGTAAATTATCTATGAATCATAAACATAAAAAAAGCCGCATCATTACGATGCGGCTTTTTAAAACAACTAAATGTTACAGACTAAACAAGTAGCGGAGCTATTACCAAACTAACAATAGCCATTACATTGATAAGAATGTTCATAGCAGGACCAGAGGTATCTTTTAATGGATCACCTACGGTATCACCAACAACAACAGCGGTATGAACATCAGAACCTTTACCACCAAGATTGCCCTTCTCAACATATTTCTTAGCGTTGTCCCAAGCACCACCGGCATTCGCCATGAATAACGCCATCATCACACAACAGATGAGTGCGCCACCTAACATACCGCCAAGAGCTTTTGGTCCAAGTAAGAAGCCAACAACTACAGGAGCAAGTACAGCAAGTGCGCCTGGAGCTACCATACGTTTTAACGCCGCTTCAGTTGCGATTTCTATACAACGTCCGTTATCAGGTTTTGCAGTACCTTCCATCAAACCCGGGATTTCTTTAAATTGACGACGGATTTCCTTAATCATGTCACCAGCTGCATCACCTACTGCAGTCATGGTCATAGCACTAACCAGGAATGGGAAGATGCCACCTAAGAACATGCCGCTTAGTACTAACGGATCGTTAATAGCTAAGACAAAATTATCATCGCCCATAGAGACTCTTTCGATATAAGCACTGATTAATGCGAGAGCTGCTAAAGCTGCTGCACCAATTGCAAAGCCTTTACCAATAGCAGCTGTGGTATTACCCACTTCATCAAGTGAATCAGTAATTTTACGTGTGTCTTCGCCGAGTCCTGCCATTTCAGCTATGCCGCCAGCGTTATCAGCAACTGGGCCATAAGCATCAATTGCCATGGTAATACCAACGGTACTCAACATACCGACAGCTGCGATACCAACACCATAAAGGCCAGCATAATTACTGGAGATTAAGATGATTGCACAAATGGTTAGTACTGGAATAGCAACAGATTGCATACCTGTAGCAAGACCACTGATTAATACGGTTGCTGCACCGGTTTCGCCATCAGCAGCAATCTTTCGAACTGGAGCTCCACCTGTGTAATATTCAGTGATTAGGCCAATGATAATGCCGCCAGCAGCACCAGTAAGAACCGCTACCCAGACATTAATTGAAGCGCCCATACAATGAACCAGTATATATGCAGCAATGATGAAAATAATTGATGAACCCATCGTACCTATACGTAATGCTACTTCAGGGCTTTTTGATGAGAAGAGTTTTATTGAGTAGATGCCGACCATTGAGCAAATCAAACCAACCGAAGCTAAAGCTAAAGGCATGAAGGTAAGCGTATCTGTGTCGCCACTGGTTAGTAATTTCATTGCGTCAGGAGCAGACATGGTCGCTGCTAATGCAATGGTTGCGATCATCGCACCACAATAAGATTCAAAGATATCAGAACCCATACCAGCAACGTCACCAACGTTGTCTCCAACGTTATCAGCAATTACGCCAGGGTTACGTGGATCATCTTCAGGAATACCGGCTTCGAGTTTACCAACCAAGTCAGCACCAATGTCAGCACTCTTGGTGAAAATACCACCGCCTACACGAGAGAATAAAGCAACTGAAGAAGCGCCCATAGCGAAACCTTCAATAGCGTGAATCGTATGAGTGTCTCCAGCGAAGAAATAATAAAGGATACCAATACCTAACAAGCCCATAGCTGCAACAGTTAAGCCCATGATAGAGCCGCCGAAGAAGGCAATATTCAGTGCTTCAGCAGCACCCTTGGTATTAGCAGCAACGGTAGTTCGTACGTTTGCGTGAGTTGCGGTGTACATTCCCCAATAACCCGCGGAGCCAGAACATAAAGCACCAAGCAAGAAAGCGAGTGCGGTGTTCATGCCTAAATCTGACACGGCAATAGCAGTGATACAAACTACGCAGAATATAGCTAAACGTTTGTATTCACTGTTCATAAAGACCATAGCGCCAAGATGAATGGCATCGGCAATTTCTTTTAATTTACCGTCACCTGCTGGCGCCTTTTTAATATTCATAAAGACCATAAACGCGGCAAAAAGGCCGAATAAACCCAAACCAATGGGTATAAAAGCAATTGAATTCATTAAAGATTCCTCTTATTTTTGTAACGATTCGCTAATTGTGAGCTGAGCGACTGAAATGATTATAACTTTCTCCGGCATTCTTATACCGATATAGGCTCTTTCTGTAAAGTAATGACGCCGGAAAACCGCATTATACAAGGAAATAACGCGCTATGATTGTGATGTAATAATTAATATTATTATAATAAACGGGAATCAAAATGGTGAGAGAAGGGTATGCGTAAACAGTTACTTTTATCGATATTTCTGATATTGGCAGGATTAAGCGTTTCGAATCTAGTTTCAGCAGAATCTCTACGAGAATATCATCAGCGTCAGTGTCATAACGGCGACAAAGATAGCTGTAAACGTGCTGAAGCCATGCTCTACGGTGAGCAGCATGCCGATAGGATCGTCGAGTTAGGTGATAAGTTTGCTGGAACATTGAATCGCACAATCCGGGAAGAAGACAACAAACCTCTATTAAATAATGCATATCTAGATGTCTTGGATGATTACTTTATGGCCGAAGCAGAAAAAGGTATCACCCGAACAATCAGTAAAGACACGGTTAAATTCTGTGCAGAACATTTCCATGACCATTGGCGCAATCAAAAAATGATTTGGCCGACCAATGATGCAGGTCAGCCGGATTGGTCATCGATCTACTTTTATATTGTCGAACATTATTACGGGTATTGCCTACGTTCGATTTAAAATAGTTCTTTTGTCCTCATGCTTGTCTGAGAATAAAATTACTAATTTTAAACAATCTTTAATAATAGTTGTTGGGTTTCATATAAAGGTAATCCCATAACCCCACTATAACTACCTTCGAGTCGTTCAATAAAAACAGCCGCCTTACCTTGTATAGCATAACCACCAGCCTTGCCTATGGGTTCATCAGAACTGCAGTAATTTTCGATTTCTTTTTTGCTTAAGGATTTAAAAGTAACTTTACTAATGCTGAGTTTGGTCTGTTCATCAGAATTGATAACGGTAACAGCAGATAGTACTTCATGTGTTTTGCCGGATAGCTGCCAGAGCATAGCTATAGCATCGTCTTTGCTTTCTGCTTTACCTAAAATATGGCCATCTAAAACTACAGCAGTATCAGCAGCAATAATTGGTAAACTATTATTAACTAATGATTTACCCGCACGTGCTTTTCCACGGGCAATGCGGCAGACATAGTCTTCAGCAAATTCAACGCCATTCCAGCTTTCATCGATATCAATATCGATAACTTCATATTCAACACCAATCTGTTCGAGTAATTCGCGACGACGCGGTGATCTTGAAGCGAGGACAACTTTCATAGTTTAGGAACCTCTGATTAAGTCATGAATCGGTATCTTGCGATTAAAACATCCTGCTTCTGTGTTGTAAAACTTCGCAATAGCCTGCTATTACGCGAGTTTCACGTCTTGAATCAAAATATTTTAACAAGCAATCTATTCGACCCAGACTTAATCAGAGGCTCTTTTAATCTTTTTCTACGCCACCGAATTCTTCAAGTAACTCTTTAATGAATTCATGTAATTGTAAAACCATTACAGCAAAGTCTTGATCAAATTGCGTCGCTCTATCGTCAGCTTCGCCTTCAGCTTGCTCTTGAATGATTTCTTCAAAGCGTAAACGTTTAATAACAAAGTCATCGGTCAAAATAAACCGTATAGCTTCACGCCAAACCATTGCGAGTTGCGTGACGCGCTTACCGGCTTTTAAATGCGTTAGTATTTCTTCGCTTTCCAATTCCTGATTTTTACAACGAACAATATTTTTACTCTCACGTGGATTTTGTAATTCACATTCGTTATCAAGCTCAATTGTTTTCGGTGCAGTGTCCTGCAACCAATGAGTCATGATATTCGCCGCATCGCCATGACACTTCAAAGGTACGACAGGAAGGCTGCCTAAAGTCGCACGCAAATGATCCATGAACTCTTCACATTTATTTGCACTGGCAGAATCAATAATTAATAACTTACTAGCAGGATCGAAGTAAGCATAGACCAGATAAGAACGTGTTAAAGCACGTGGCAATAAAGAATGTATGACATCTTCTTTGAGCGTACGTTTTTCATTACGGTAAATAGGACGCGTTTGCTCCTGTTCAAAATCAAGTACCTTTTCTTCAACAACTTCATTCACCGCAGCCGGAGGTAAAATCTTTTCCTGCTTACGTGCACAAATCATAACGTAGCCACTAGTACTGTGCGTATACATCTCGCTGTTCTTACCTAAAGGCGGTACCCAGCCATACTTGGAAAAATCCATATTGGCGCAAGGGCTGAAGTTCTGTTCAGCTAAAGCTGCTTCTAGTGTTTCAGGGGAAAGATCAATATCTTTAGTTAGTCGGTAAATACGAAGGTTTTTGAACCACATTTTGATGTTTATTCTGTTTGAAAAAAGATGCGAATTATCTCGTACTTGAGCTGACATAAGCAAGGTAATTTATTTTGAATCGTTGTCTACATCCCAGTGTGATAATATTTTATCTATGAAATCACCCGTTAAGAAATTACTTGAAGCTCATAGAGAGCTCATTCATATGGAAATGCAGAAAGTTGCATCACACGTACAAAGGAATGAGAAAAATTCTGAATGGATAATTAATACCATTACTATTGAAGGCTACGATGTGCCGTTCCGATTTAAACGAAAAACAGAATATCGAAACCTAAAAGGTGCAAGAGTTAATTTGACTTATTATGCATCAGTGGAGAGTGTTGCTGGATTTGATATTGAGTTTATGAATGTTGTTCGGATTAAGAAGTCATAAATATATTGATTTGTCATTACCGTGAACGCCTACATGGATGTAGGTGGTAGAGTCGAGTCTGGAACAGAGACCGAAACGGGAATCTAGTTAAAATATAATTCACTCTCGATGGTATGGATGATTCTGCGTAATGCTCCACGCTCTATAAAGTTGTTCAACAACCATCACCCTCACTAACCCATGTGGTAAGGTCATTTCTGATAATGACCATGTTTGATTTGCTTTCTTTTTTATTTCATCACTTAAGCCATCGGGGCCGCCGATAATTAAACTGATGTGTTGTTGTTCATCGTTCCAGCTTTGTAGTTTCTTTGCTAGTGATGTACTGCTTATTGATTTGCCGTGTTCGTCAAAAATAATCATTAAGCTGTCTTTTGCTAAAGCAGCATTAATGTTCTCTTCTTCTTTTAGTTTGTAGTTTTCGGCGCTGTTGCTTTTGCCGCGGACTGCTGGATTGATTTCTATTAATTTGAAATTAATATTTTTTGGTAATCGTTTTGTGTATTCTTTAAATCCTGATTCTATCCATGCTGGTATTCGTTTGCCGACGGCTATTAAATCAATTTGCATTCTTAACTGACTTTAACGTTTTCTTTCTGATCTTCTTTTCTGTCGTCTGCTGAACTCCAGAGTTTTTCTAGTTGATAGTATTCGCGAGTATCTGGATACATGATGTGCACAATGATATCGCCGAGATCGACTAATACCCATTCACCTTCTGTTTTTCCTTCTACGCCTAAAGGTTGTGTGCCGTATGTTTTTGCGGCTTCAACAACGCTTTCTGCTAATGCGCCAACTTGTCGTTTTGAACGTCCACTGGCGATAACCATGTAGTCGGAAATGCTGGTTAATTTGCTTACTTCGAATACTACAACGTCGACGGCTTTAACGTCTTCCAATGCGGCGAGGGTAATATCGAGGAGTTCTTTTGTTTTCTTCATGCGCTGTCCAGGTAAAGGTGGTTGTCTTTAATGTAAGTTTGAATTGTGTTCGGTAGTAAGTCTTCGAGGGTTTTATGTTCTGAGTTTAACTGTCGAATCATGCTTGATGAAATATCTAGCATGGGGATGTTAATAAAAACGATATTTCCCGATAAATTATTTTTAAGTTGTGTGTGATCCGTAATTTGGTATTTTTCAATCCAGCGTTGTAGCACTGGTGAAATGTCATTCGTTGGCTTGTTCGCCAATGAATCTGGACGGTTAGCAACGATAATATGCGCGTAGTCTAATAGATCTTGCCAATCTTTCCAGCTATCAATTTTATTAAAGGCATCTATTCCTACAATTAGACATAAAGCATTGTCAGTAAATTCCTGCCGTAATGACTTAAGTGTATTGATTGTAAAGGAGATCTCTTCACTTTCTAGTTCACGAAGATCGAGACTCAGAGTGGATTCATTTTCAGTTGCCAACTGCATCATCGCTAGCCGATGCTCTGTCGATACGACTGGAATCGAACGATGCGGCGGAATATTTACCGGAATTAACCTGACTTGATTAAGCTTGAGTTGCTCTTGTGCTTCAAGCGCAAGTCGGATGTGTCCATTATGGATTGGGTCGAACGTACCGCCGAGGATTCCGATGAGTTGCATTAAGTTCTGATATGCCCATCTCCGAGGACAATGTATTTCTTCGAGGTTAAGCCTTCTAGTCCTACTGGGCCGCGCGCATGAAATTTATCGGTACTAATACCAATTTCTGCACCTAAACCATATTCAAAACCATCAGCAAATCGTGTTGATGCATTGACCATGACTGAACTTGAATCAACTTCACGTAAAAAGCGGCGCGAGGTTGTGTAGTTCTCTGTGACTATCGCATCTGTATGTTGTGAACTGTATTGAGCAATGTGTTGCATGGCTTCATCAACATCGGCAACGATCTTTAATGACATGATCGGTGCTAAATATTCTGTAGCGTAATCTTCATCAGTCGCAAATTTAATTCCGTCAATAATTTTCGCTGATTTTTTACAACCGCGAATTTCAACGCCAGCTTCTTTATATAAAGGCGCAAGTTTATTCAGTACTTCGATAGCTTTAGATTCGGCGACTAATAAACATTCCATGGTGTTGCACGTGCCATAACGTTGCGTTTTTGCATTCAAGGCAACCTTTACTGCTTTTTCTGTATCAGCATCGTTATCAATATAAACATGACAAATACCATCGAGATGTTTAATCACAGGCATACGTGCTTCTTTACTAATGCGTTCAATTAATCCCTTGCCGCCACGAGGTATAATGACATCGACAAACTCCGGCATGGTGAGTAGTTCACCAACAGCAGCGCGATCAGTCGTTGAAATAATTTGTACGGCTTCTTGAGGTAAGTCGGCTTCGACCATGCCAATATTAATACACTTGGCAATTGCTTGATTTGAATTCAATGCTACAGAGCCACCACGTAAGATAGTCGCGTTACCAGACTTAATACAAAGTGCCGCAGCATCGGCGGTAACATTAGGTCTGGACTCATAGATAATACCGATGACTCCTAAAGGCACGCGCATATTGCCGACTTGTATGCCGCTAGGGCGCATGGCTAAATCAGTAATGGTACCGATAGGATCACTTAGGCTAGCGATTTGGCTCAAGCCTTCGACCATGGAATCAATACGTGCATCAGTAAGCTCTAATCTATCAACCAAAGCTGGCTCAAGATTTTTTTCTTTCGCTGCTTTTAAATCTTCTTCATTCGCTTTAGACAAAGCTGAACGATGTTTAATAATATTTTCTGCAATAGCAGTAAGTGCATTATTTTTTTGTGCTGTGGTTGCGCGCGCCATCATGGCTGCCGAAGCTCTAGCAAGTTGACCAACTCCCAACATGTATTTTTTTATGTCCATTAAAAACCTTACTTATTTAGAATTTAAGTTTATTTATATACTTATGTTAATTGCAGTTTATATGTATTTGCACCGGCTATTGCTAATAATAGCGCATTAAATTGATCCCATGCTTGATCCCTGCGACTACTTTTTAATGTTCTATCTATCGTTGCGCAAAACTTTAAGAGATGATCAAATGATTTACATGAATGACGTTGTAGTACCGCATTCATGGGTCGTTTCTTTTGATCCCAGATTCGATACGATTTATATAGCCCTTCGAGACTTGCACCGGCTTCTTGTTGATGTTTGATAGAACACAAGCGCCTGAATTCCCACATCCATGCGCCGAATAATGCCATTGGCTCAGTACCTTCACTTCGTAAACCTTGGAGCATGTGCAAAGTACGATCAGTATCCCCTAGAAAAGCACTTTCGATTAAATCAAAAACATCATAACGCGAACTATCTGCTACTGCGGCGATGACATCTTCGATATCGATGCTGTCTTTATCAATTAATAAAATCAGCTTATCAATTTCTTGTTGTGCAGCAAGCAAGTTTCCTTCTACTCGCAAAGCAATTAATCTAGCGGCATCTTGTGTGATACGTTTTTGTTTAGATTGTAGTCGGGTTTGTATCCAGCCCGGTAATTGCGCGGGGTTAACTGGCCAGACTTGAATTAATGCCCCAACTTTTTCTACGGCTTTAACCCATTTATTATTTTGTGCTGCCTTGTCTAATTTGTCTGAGCTAATGATAAGAAGATTATCTTCATTTAACTGTTCGGTATATTCGAATAAAACTTTACCACCTTCTTTACCAGGTTTGGGTGAAGCCATACGAAGCTCAATAATGCGGCGACTTGAAAACAACGACAGGTTTGCTGAAGCTTCATTTATTGAGTTCCAATCAAACGATTTATCAACATTAAATACCAGACGTTCTTCATAGCCATGCGCACGCGCAGCGATTCTAATCTGATCAATACTTTCGAGTTTTTGTAAGGGTTCATCACCACTGACGAAATAGATCGGTGCCAGGCCTGAGCGTTGTAAATGACTAGCTAGCTGATCAGGGCGTAAGCGCATTTATGCGTGTTTATTATTTGGCAGTTAATAATGCCTGTAGGCGACGAAGAACCTGACTGGCAGCACGACGAACTATATCTTCCTTAAGTAATTCTTCTTCTGAGAATTTACCTAATACGGCATTTCCGTCGAAAGTGAAGTCGCGTGAAGATCTAACACTGTCATTTTGGACAATAGTTTCTCCATCAGCTTTCATCGCATCCATCTTTGCGTTGTAGACTAGCTGGTACTCTTCAACTTTACCGGTCGATGCTGAGACACTAAGTACGTTTCTGTCGAACGATTCTTCTTTCAAAGTGACAATGTAGGATGCATTTTCTGCTGAAAGGGCTAATTTAATGCCCGCACCACCTAATTGAGACGTAACTTCTTTAGTCAGCTTTGGTGCACTAGAAGGACTGATATAAATATTAGCAACGTCAAATCCAGTCAGCTGCGAGCCACGCATATGAAAGCCACAGGCGCTTGTTAATAATATCAAGCTTATTAGTAATAGGCGTGTTTTCATCAAATATCCTCGTACAAGTTCTTATCGTTTTAGTTCGTATATTACCCTATGACACCACGATGTTCACTAATCGTCCGGGAATTACGATGACTTTTCTGACGGTTTTGCCGTCGATATGACGTTTGACGTTTTCATCTGCTAGTGTCAAAGCTTCAATTTGTTCTTTGTCGGTGTCTTTCTCTACCGAAATCTTGCTGCGTAGCTTGCCATTAACCTGTATCACCATCTCAATAGTGTTCTGTTCGAGTGCTTCCGGATCAGATTTTGGCCAATTGGCATTAATTAAAGGTTCGTCATGTCCCAGCGCTATCCACAACGCATCGGTAATATGCGGAACAATAGGCGCCAATAATAGCGTCGCTGTTTCTATACCTTCACGCATAATGGCGCGATCGTTATCTTCCGTTGAATCAGATTTATATAAAGCATTCGTTAATTCCATGATCGCAGCAATAGCGGTATTGAATGTATAGCGGCGACCGATATCGTCATTTACTTTATCTATAGTCAGATGAATCTTACGGCGTAATTCTCGTTGCGTATCCGTTAATGACTCAGTATCTAATGCCGGTGCTTTACCTTCATTAATATGTTCACTGGCTAATTTCCACAAACGTTTTAAGAAACGAGAAGCACCATCAACACCCGCATCGGACCATTCCAGACTTTGTTCTGGAGGTGCGGCAAACATCATGAATAAACGCACGGTATCAGCACCGTATTTATCCAGCAGTGGTTGAGGATCAACGGTATTGCCTTTTGATTTAGACATTTTTGTACCATCTTTCAACACCATGCCTTGAGTCAGTAAATTGGTGAACGGTTCATCTGTTTTTAAGAAACCTAAATCGCGCATCAATTTATGGAAAAAACGCGCATAAAGTAAATGCAAGATGGCATGTTCAATACCGCCGACATATTGATCTACTGGTAGCCAGTAATTGGCGCGATCATCCAACATTGCTTCTTCGTTATCCGGACAACAATAACGCGCGAAATACCAGGACGATTCAAAGAAAGTATCAAAGGTATCGGTTTCTCTTTCTGCAGGTCCACTACCATCAGGTGAATCTACATTAATAAATTCCGGCATGGATTTGATAGGTGAGTTAATACCTTCAAACTCGATATCTTCGGGTAATACCACCGGTAATTGATCCGCAGGTACTGCATGCGCTTTGCCATCTTTCGAATTAATGATGGGAATAGGGCAACCCCAATAACGTTGACGAGATATACCCCAGTCTCTTAAACGGTAATTCACTTTACGATTACCGCAGTTATTCTCTTCAACGAAATCAGCAATAGCATCGAAAGCTTTTTTTGAACTTAAGCCATCAAATTGAGCTGAGTTCTTTAATACACCTTTATTAGTAAAAGCAGATTCGATTAAATCATGTTCGCTATCATCTGCGGGGTAGATCACTTGTTTAATCGGGATATCGTATTTATGGGCAAATTCCCAATCACGTTGATCATGGCCAGGCACAGACATTACCGCACCGGTGCCATAACTCATCAATACAAAGTTCGATACCCACAATGGGATCAATTCACCGCTGACAGGATGGCGCACATTAATATTAAGCGGCAGGCCCTTCTTTTCCATGGTCTCCATTTCGACCTCAGTGGTGCCGCCACTTTTACACTCTTCTATAAAAGCACGTAGATGGACATCATTTTCAGAAGCGAGTTTGGCTAGCGGATGTTCTGCGGCCACAGCCATATAAGTGATACCCATAATGGTATCGGGACGTGTGGTGTAGATACGTAAAACGTCGTCTGAATCTTCAACTTTGAAATCAACTTCAACACCTTCAGATCGGCCTATCCAGTTTGCTTGCATAGTGCGCACGGCATCAGGCCAGCCCGGAAGTTTTTCTAAATCGTCTAATAATTCATCGGCATAATCGGTAATTCTCAAAAACCATTGTGGTATTTCACGGCGTTCAACGACAGCGCCGGAGCGCCAGCCTTTACCATCGATAACTTGTTCATTAGCCAATACGGTTTGATCAACTGGATCCCAGTTCACGACAGAGGTTTTCTTATAAACCAGACCTTTTTCATAAAGTTGTGTGAAAAACCATTGTTCCCAGCGATAGTAATCCGGACTACAGGTCGCTAATTCCCGATCCCAGTCATAAGCAAAACCAAGACGCTTTAATTGCTTGCGCATGTAATCGATATTGTCGTAAGTCCATTTTGCCGGCGGCACATTATTTTTAATAGCGGCACCTTCAGCAGGCAAACCAAACGCATCCCAACCCATGGGTTGCATGACATTCTTGCCTTGCATACGTTGATAACGGCTGATGACATCACCAATCGCGTAATTTCGGACATGTCCCATATGTAGCTTGCCACTGGGGTAAGGGAACATGGAGAGGCAGTAAAACTTCTCTTTATTCGGATCTTCGGTTGCATGGAAAGCATTATTATCTTCCCACTTTTTTTGAACTTCTGATTCTATTTGATCCGGCTTGTATTCATTATCCATGCTGATTATCTATGTCGATTTGTAAAATGTGAGCAATATACAGTAGCGTGGAGTATTGGGACAAGAAATGATGTGATAAATATCGTCGCTACGGGCATCCTCGCCCTCGCGATATTGCCTACAGGGATGTAGGTACTTATGGTTCGCCTAAAGCGCCTACTGTTGGTGTCGGGAACAAAATCCTGACATTACGTCCTTGTAAATCGCTGCTCCTGCGCGTCCATGCGCCCTCAGCATACAGTTCATCCTGAACATAAAAAAAGGCCTCATGAAGAGGCCTTAATAGAGGGTAAAAAGAGGAGAAGAATTACTCAGAAGTTGATAACTGCTCCCTGTGCTTATCAATTGTGCCTTGACCGATGCCTTTAACATTGGTCAATTCGTCTATAGATTTAAAGTTACCGTTTTCTGTACGGTAGGCAATGATGGCATCTGCTTTCTTTTCACCAACACCTTTGATAACAGACATCAAGGTCTCTTTATCGGCTGTATTTATATTAATAGCTTCGGCGCTGAAGCCGATAATAGGTAAGGCCAATAGTAAGGTTAAAACAATTGTATTGATTAGTTTCATAATAAAATCTCCATATAAATATTATTTAACTTTAAGCGGGTTAATAGTAGTGCGACTCTAGCAAACTAACAATTCTCTCGATTGGGTAAATTAAGTTAAGAAGCTAATCATTAATTACGATTAGTAAAACAGGCAATGATGTTATCTAGTCATCATTAGATTCAGGTTCAGAGTCGACGTCGTTATTCTTTTTCTTCCAATTGCCCCAGACATCTTCTGCTGGTTCATTGCTAGGGTTTATTTCTGATGCATGTGATTCTTTTTTAGGAAGAATGGTTCGCTCTCTTGGTGGCAACTCGTATTGCTCGTCATTGGGTCGAAGCAGACGTTTATATCTATACAAATAAAAACTTTCTACTTTTTCTCTAGCCCAGGGAAATTTACGAAGAAACTTTAATGAAGACTTGATACTGGGGTTACTCTTGAAACAATTGAGATTTATCGCCTCGGCCAAGTCTTCCCAGTCGTAATGTTCCAGCAACTCGGTTAGCAGCGCTTCTAACTTAATGCCGTGTAGCGGATTATTTCTTTGTTCTTCAGTCATGGTGCAGAATATATAAGATCTAAGTTAAAACTCAAGCTATTCACCACGCCGCTACGGGTGTCCTGCCTACGTTATTAAATTGAGATTACTGAAGCAGCCGCTCCTGCTGTTTGCCAAGGATTAAAAACTCAGTCACATCACCGCGTCGCTACGGGCGTCCTGCCCTCTCGCGACATACTTCCCATCCATGGGAATAAAAACGCTTAACTATTACTTACCAGTAAACTTGAGCGCGCAAAGAGAATGAAGAAGGTTCTGTTCCATTCGTTCCCTACCTAATCATCATCTAGATGAGTGTGTTTTAGGGTTTTATAGCTAATTCTTAGGCAAATATTGTTTTCAAGATATAGAAGAAGATAATTGCCAGTATTGCGCCTGCCGGCAAGGTAATAACCCACGACATAAATATCGAACCAATCACGCGTAAATTCAACGCTGAGATACCACGTGCAAAACCTACACCTAATACTGCACCGACGAGCGTATGCGTTGTTGAAATTGGTAGGCCGGTTCCAGAAGCAATAACAACGGTTGTTGAAGCCGCAAGGTTGCAACAGAAACCGCGGCTTGGTGTTAGATCGGTAATGCCCGAACCTACGGTGGCAATAACCTTGTGACCATACATCATCAAACCAGCGACGATACCGACTGCGCCGAGTAGTAAAATCCAGATAGGCATAATTGAATTTTGTGCAATGACACCATTATTAGTAACGATGCTAACAATAGCCGCAACTGGCCCCACCGCATTAGCGACATCATTAGAACCGTGAGCAAACGCCATAGCGCATGCGGTAAAAATCATTAATACACCAAAGACCAGTTCAACATCATGGAACTGGTAGGAATGTACCTCACGTTTTTTAAACGATAATCTTTTGATTAAATATGAACCAATAATGGCACATAAGGCACCGATAATAACGCTGATTCCGTAACACTCGAGGTTAGTTAAGTCTAGACCAATATGTTTTAAACCCTTAAACATAGTGACTAATGAGATCATTGCTCCCGTTAGAAAAATATAAAACGGCACAAAACGTTTTGCGTTTTTCATCGGGTTTGACGTATCGAGTATTAAAATTTGCACACTACGAAATAAGGCATAGGCTAATGCTCCCGCTATCACCGGCGACACCACCCAGCTCGCAGCAATAGAACCAACTTTACCCCAGTTAACCGCTTCCATACCGATACCAACTGCAGCAAAACCAACAATCGCGCCGACAATAGAATGAGTGGTTGAAACCGGTAAGCCATACTGTGTTGCAACTAATAACCAAATACCGGCGGACAATAAGGCGGCCAACATACCGTAGACTAGTAGTTCCGGAGAGTTTGATAAGAGGCTAGCGTCGATAATACCTTTGCGTATTGTCGCGGTAACTTGTCCACCAGCAAGAAAAGCACCAGCGAATTCAAAAATTGCTGCAATGATAACGGCATTTCTAAGTGTTAAAGCTTTAGAGCCAACCGATGTTGCCATCGCATTAGCGACATCGTTTGCACCGATGCCCCAAGCCATGAATAGGCCGAAACAGCCCGCCAATACGAGATATATTATTGAATGGTCCATAATTAAAAAAGTTTATTTTATTGTTATTTGGCTAGCATTAACTGGAGACGGTTACCGGTGCTTTGTGCTGTATCAGCAAGATCACCTGTCCATTCGATTATTTTGTAGATAAACATAACATCGATAGGAGATAGCTCCTGTTCAACTTTATAAAGTCCTGCGCGTACTGTGATTTGAATTTCATCGGTCTCACCTTCAATCGCATGCAATTCTTCTATCATTTTTTTAACGCGAATGGCTTCATCTCCGCGAAAACCGGTGACAACTAATTCATCTAGTTCGTTAATAGCAACTTGTGCTTGTTGAGTCGCATCGATACAGCGTTTAAGGAACTCCATATAGGGAGCACTAATACTCTCAGGCAGAGACATTTTTCTGCCCAGTGTTAATCCGGAAATATCTTTGGCTTTATTTGCAATTTGATCTTGCAAGTCTAGGACTTCAAGTACATCTCTGCGATCGATAGGCATAAACAGGCTGGAAGGGATGCTCATACGTAATTCGTTTTTGATCTCGTCCGCTTCATTCTCAAGCTCAACCAGCTTTGCCTGAGTCTTGGTGGCCTGATCCCAGTCATCCTTAATGACCGCTTCAAAGTAAGGAATTAATTCCTCGACACATAAAACAACCTTGTCGATGTGTTTTTGTAGGGGAGTTACTGGTGAACTGGCAAATATACGGGAAAAATAGTTGGATTGAGCCATTAGTCGTGCGTCCTGATTGTTATACAAGCATTCATATATTATTTAACAAATACAGAGTCTTTCATGAACATGTAATATAAAAAAGCTAAACTGTAATATTACACGATTGTATGCTTTAAACAGTCTTTTTTTGTTTAACGCATGATTTTTCTGAATAATATTGATTCATATCAAATCGATATATTTCCGATACCTATACTATATGTATGCAGGATATTTAATACAAAAACAAGGCTTTCAATGGTCGCACTAAATTTAAAATTATCTGAACTTTATCTCAATCGAGAATTGAGTCTATTAGAGTTTAATCGCCGTGTTTTTGAACAGGCCAAAGATGAAAGCAACCCTCTTTTGGAGCGCTTACGTTTTCTTTGTATTGCCAGTACTAATCTGGATGAATTTTTTGAGATTCGTGTTGCCGGTCTGAATCAACAGGTTAAATACGGATCGGTACAAACAGGTGAAGATAATCTGACTCCTGTTGAAGTTTTAAAGAAGATAAGTGAAGTCGCGCACGAATTGGTAGAAGAGCAATATAAAATATTGAATGATGTGCTTATTCCCGAATTGTCCAAAGAAAAGATTCGTATCCTGCGACGCGCACAGTGGAAGCCAAAATTAGCACGCTGGGTTAAACGTTATTTCAATCGTGAGTTGATTCCCATTCTTAGTCCCATTGGTCTGGATCCCACTCATCCTTTTCCACGGGTGTTAAACAAGAATTTATATTTCATTGTTACGCTTGAAGGTAAAGATGCTTTTGGTCGAGAAGGAGGCTTTGCTATTGTGCAAGCGCCGCGTTCTTTGCCACGCGTAATAGAAGTACCCAAAGAGTATTCAACCAGAACTCATGATTTTATTTTATTGTCTTCTGTATTGCATGCGCATGTGAGTGAATTATTTCCTGGCATGAAGGTGAAAGGTTGTTATCAATTTCGTGTGACTCGAAATAGTGATCTATTTGTTGACGACGAAGAAGTGGGTGACTTGTTACGTGCATTGGAAGGTGAGTTGCCATCTCGACGTTATAATGATGCTGTTCGTTTGGAAGTAGCCGATAATTGTTCGAAAGAGATCAGTGACTTTTTACTTGATCAGTTTAAATTATCAGATGATGCATTGTATAAAGTGCATGGGCCAGTAAACCTGAATCGTTTGTTACAACTTCATGATTTAGTCGATCGACCTGAGCTTGTCTTCCATGGTTTTACGCCAGGCATACCACCTCGATTGCTAAAGACAGCAAGTATTTTTGATATCTTACATAATGGTGATATTTTATTATTACATCCATTTCAGTCATTTGCGCCAATTGTTGATTTTGTTAGACAAGCAGCAAACGATCCGGCGGTCTTATCTATAAAACAAACTTTATATCGAACCGGTGCGGATTCAGCGATTGTAAGTGCACTTAAAGATGCCGCGCGTGCAGGGAAAGAAGTGACCGTCGTTATTGAATTACTTGCGCGTTTTGATGAAGAAGCAAATATTGAGCTAGCGAATAAATTACAAGAAGCTGGTGCACATGTTGTTTATGGTGTTGTTGGCTTTAAAACCCATGCAAAGATGATCATGGTAGTAAGAAGAGAAGGTCGTTCATTGCGTCGCTATGTTCATCTTGGCACAGGAAATTATCATGCGCGTACTGCAAGACTTTATACGGACTATGGTTTACTAACTGCTGATCAGGCTGTAGGCGAAGATGTTAATAAATTATTTCATCAAATGACCGGCTTGGGCCGCGCGACAAAGTTGAAAAAATTATTGCAGTCCCCTTTTACGTTACATAAAGGCATGCTCGATTTTATTACACAAGAAACGAACAATGCCAAGGCCGGAAAGGAAGCGCGAATTATTGCCAAGATGAATGCGCTGGTTGAACCTGAAATTATTCGCGCTTTATATAAAGCCTCCATTGCTGGTGTAAAAGTTGATCTGATTATTCGAGGAATCTGTTGTTTGCGACCGGGTGTTAAAGGTATCTCGGAAAATATTAAGGTACGTTCAATTATTGGACGCTTTCTTGAACACACGCGTATTTATTATTTTCATAATGATGGTGAACCAAATGTTTATTGTTCCAGCGCAGACTGGATGCAACGCAATTTATTTCATCGTGTTGAAGCTTGTTTCCCAATCGAAGAAAAACGACCGCGCGACAAACTTATTAAATTCGGTTTGCTGAATTATCTCTCTGATAATACTCAGGCATGGATCTTACAAGAAGGTGGAAGTTATCGTCGGGCTAAAGCCGGCAATGCTAAACCGAGAGCGGCGCAGCAGGTATTACTAGATCAATACTGCAGTTAAGTTATTTAACATTAATTGAAACTGAGTTTGTAGTCAGTAACTGAAAGGTAGTTCGCTTCTGTTTCAAGATCGGCTTCGGTAAGCGGGTGTTCTTCCAGCCAGCCCTCCTGAAATGTTAATTCAATTTTTCTCTTATTTATTTTTACATCAACAGTCGGTTTAGTTGTTGATTTTCGACTACGACTTAAAATAATTGCCAGTCTTAAAATAATAGTTAGTTTAACAAGCTTGTTTTTTATTTCTTCCGTTACCTGTTCAAAGCTTTCGAGTGTGATTTTTCGTCGATGTAATCGAACAAGAATACTTAACAAGTTTTGTTCGTGTCGGGAAAAGCCGGGCATGTCTGAATTACTTAATAGATAGGCGCCGTGCTTATGGTATTGACTATGTGCAATCGCTAAACCAACACCATGTAAACGCGCAGCCCAACGAATCATTTTTAAGTCTTCTTTTTTTTCTAATTGCCACTCGGACTTCACATTTTTAAATATGTGCCGAGTTATATTCTCTACCCCTGTCGCATGATCATTATCAACACTGTAACGATTCATTAAACGGTCGACCGTTTTGTCACGAATATCCAGATCATGTTGTCGACCAATCTGGTCATATAGCAAGCCTTCACGAAGCGCGCCATCTGAAAAATCCATAGATTCAATTTTCAGCGCCTCAAACACGGCTGATAAAATAACAACGCCACCAACTAAAATAGGAATGCGATTTGAGGAAATCTCTTCAAATTTAATTTTGTTTATATGGCCTATAGCAATAAGTTCTTTTCTAAATTCAGCTAAAGACCCTGCTGTAATCAGGGATTCGTGCCAACCATGAGCAATAACAACATCAAGAATTGCACGAATACTGCCAGATGTGCCGATGACTTTATCCCAGCCATAGTCTCGATATAGGTCTTGAATATTTTCCAACTCTTGAAGAGCCGCAATACGAGCTTTACGACAACGTTTAGCCGTTATTTCGCCATCTTTGAAAAATTGTTGGCTAATGTTAACGCAACCCATAAACAGGCTTTCTGTTAAATCAGTATCGAATCCTTTGCCAATGATGAGTTCGGTACTGCCGCCACCAATATCAATGACAAGACGTTTGTCTTTATCATTGAACATTGTATTTGCGACGCCAAGATAAACCAGCCGAGCTTCTTCGCGACCAGAAATAATTTCTATATTGTGTCCTAGAGCAACATTGGCACGAGCAAGAAATTCCACACCGTTTCTTGCCTGACGCAAAGCATTAGTACCAACAGCACGTATATTTGCAGCAGGAATATTTTTTATACGTTGAGCAAATTTTTCCAGACATTGTAATGCGGTTTCCATTGCCTCATCAGATAATTGCAGGTGCTCATCAAGACCGCCAGCAAGACGAACCATTTCTTTGATACGGTCAACAATAAGTGCTCGGCCATCAACCACATTAGCAACAATCATATGAAAACTGTTTGATCCTAAATCGACAGCGGCAAAGGTTTCGTTAGAGTTTGACAAGATTTGAATAGCCCACAAATATGAAATTGATTAATGCTTTTTATATTTTTATATGCGACATACTTCATTGAAATGTAGCATAATTATATAAAATATTATTGTATTTATTTATGACATTTCACTTATACATTATGCGTCATGCAAAATCTGATTGGGCTGTTGCAGGCACTCCAGATTTTGAACGTGCGATTACGACACGCGGCGAAAAAAATTCCATTCGTGTCGGGCAATGGATGACAGACAATAATCGAGTGCCAGAGAAAATCATTTCATCTTCTGCTGTAAGGGCAAAACAAACGATAGCATTAGTTGCAGAACAGTTTGCTGGTTCGGAAAAGATTATTTATGAAAAAGATCTGTATCTAGCCGGTCCAGAGACACTGATAGAATATATTCAGTTATATAAAGATGGTGTTAGTAGTTTAATGCTTGTTGCACATAATCCAGGTTTGGAGCAATTAGTTCACTTTCTGTCTGATGGTTTAGAGAAGGAATACGAAAGTATGACAACGGCAAACCTGGCGATATTTGAATATCAAGATAATCAGTTCGATCCGGTCTCTGATAAAGGAAAGTTAATTAAGTTTATTAAACCGAAAGAACTAGATTAAATACACTACCGAAAATTCTTATTTTCACAATTACTGCGTCAGCTCCGTGCTCAAATCCTCATGTATCACACAGACACTGCGGTTCTGCGCGCGGTGAATTCTTGTACTTGCAAAAATATTCTATTTTCTGAAGCGTATTTTAAAATTAAGAAAGGTTATTTTTCAGCAACAATGTACGCTATCCAACCCGCATCCGCATCGCCTACAGTCTCCGGAATGAATACGCCATTACCTTCTCCATCTTCATCAGCCTGCTCCCAGTAAACTGTTGGTTTAAAGCCTGCTTCGCTTAACATATTTACTATTTCTGGCATGGTCCAGACTCGCCACTCATAGCTGAATGCATTCTTCATTTTTGAACCATCTTTAAATTTAAAGTGGATATGATTCTTGGCGATACCATTTATCGGGTTGTATCTACTTTGATGCCATATGTAGGTGAAATTTTTATGTTTGGTTTTTTCTTTTAATTCCTGAAAAGCTTCATAGCCACCATAAGCATCAAGAAAAAAGATGCCGTCATCGACTAATGCGATATAGACGCTCTTGAAATAATCGATGGTGAGTTCGCGTTCCAATAGTAGCCAGTAACTAAAATTCATTGCCAAAACAATATCTACAGGCTCGGTTTTTACGGTGATGACGTTATCATTGATAACGGTTAAGCGTTTGGCCTGCTCTGGTTTCAGTTTTGATATTTTATTTTTCTTGCCCCATTCCAGTACTTCTTCATCAAGATCAATACTAAGTGCGGTATTGGTTTTACGACGTCTTATCCATTCGCAGGAAGTATTGGTAGTGCCGCAAAAATCTTCTCTTAGAGTTATCGCATTACGCTTGCGTAGCTTTTTATAGGTGGCATCAACAAAATCTATTTCGGATTCAACACATTGAACAGAATCTTCATAACAAACATGGCGGTCTGCTAGCTCAGCCATTGTGGGGCCAGATAGTTCTTTATTTTTCTTATTTGTTGAAGCCATGATATTTACCGTTAAGATAGTGTAATGTTGTTTATTTGAAGCATGATTATAACGAATAGTTATGAATCAAGTCATATTTGTTTTTAAACATAAGGTAGGTAATAAAGAACAATGAATTGGTGGGGAAAAATACTCGGCGGTACCTTCGGCATGATGTTTGGTGGTCCTATAGGCGCTGTACTAGGCGCAGCTTTGGGTCACAACTTTGATAAGGGCATGGAGCAACCGGCAGGTCAGTCAGGCTTTGGCAGGCAAGAACGTGCACAAACAATGTTCTATACCGCAACCTTCTCGGTAATGGGGCATGTGTGTAAAGCCGATGGCCAAGTAACCGCAGATGAAATTGCGCTTGCCAAACAGGTTATGCAACAAATGGATATGGATGCGGAGCAACGTAAAGGCGCCATTAATTTATTTAATGAAGGTAAGAAAGACTCCTTTCCTTTAAATGATGTAGTCAGACAATTTCGCCAAGAGATCGGTTTTCGAGCAAATTTGTTACGTATGTTTATCGAAGTACAAATCATGGCAGCTTACGCTGATGGCGTGATGGATCCTGCTGAACGTACGGTCTTATTGAATATCTGTCAGATACTGAGAATATCGCAACATGAGTTTGAACACCTTTGCGCCATGATTAGTGGCATGCATAGCGGTTCATCACAAGCCGGTCGCAATGATGGTTCGCCTTCATTAAAACAAGCCTATGCGGTACTGGATATAGATGAGTCAGCTAACAAGAGTGAAATAAAGAGAGCCTATCGTCGATTATTGAGCCAGCATCATCCAGATAAACTAGTCGCAAAAGGTTTACCGGAAGAGATGATGAAAATAGCTACAGACCGTACGCATGAAATAAGAAAGGCGTATGAGGTTATCAAGAAAGCTAAACAATTCAAATAATCATAAAAATTCTTTAATGCTAGCCAGCCGCCAGTTAGGTTATACTGCGCACAGGTTAATAAGAATTCAGAAAGAACATAGAGCGATAAATCCATGAAAATAAAATCAATACTCGAGAAAAAAGGCAGTGACGTTTACAGCATTTCAGCAGATGACACGCTGAAAGACATGGTAAAGGAAATGCTTGGGCGAAGTATTGGCTCTTTATTAGTATTACATGATGACGGTTCACTTGCCGGAATTATTACCGAACGCGATTTTTTACATAATGTCGTCAAGAATGCGGATAGTTGGGAAACCGTTCGTATTGATGATGTCATGATTAAGAAAGTATTAACTGCAACTGCTGATGAGACCTTGGACGCAGTCATGTCTCGCATGACCAAGCATCGTGTACGTCACATGCCAGTTGTCGAGTCAGATAAAGTCGTTGGTGTGCTGTCTATTGGAGACATTATCTATGCTTCGTTAGATGAATCCACCTTCCAGAATGAATTGATGAAGCGTTATATTAAGGATTGGCCTGAAGACGGTAAGTCGGAGTTAGTGAAGTAAGTTATACGTCGACTTTACGCAGTAGATTACAAATCGCCCTTACGAAGTAAATTATAATTCTATAGGATTATCGTCCTGATCGGTCACTACCAGATTATTTCCCTTGGCAAAATCGATTAGAAAGTCATAAGTCATCGGATCAGACTCCTTAAGCTTCGGCTTAATCACGAAACACTTAAATTTCTTACCCTGCTTGATATTCACCAGCGGATTAAACACCAATCGACCGTTTGGCCCATAAGTAGCCAATGCATAATAAAGTCGCTCCGCCCAATCGCTAGGACGAAACTTATTCCCGTCTTTGGTGGTACCTCGAAGCATTATTTTCTTAATAGTCATTATGAATAAATCTGATTTTGTAGTCTGTGGGGCTAATAAGGCGGGAGTATAAGGGAGAGAGGGGATTTGTGTTAGTAAATTTATAATCATTTTTATATTTCAGTGTTTAACTTGAAATAGTGATTCCGCCTGTCTCTGACAAGATGCGCTGTATAGACGGATGATGCCGATCAAAGAGACGAGCGATTTCATTAAGAGACTCACCTTTTTGCCATCGATCCCACATCAACGATTTTTGTTCTTCGGTGTAATATATTCTTGGTCGTTGTTTCATTTTTCACATCCTCCTCTATATAGTTAGAGAATAGATGTTGCATCGACCGGTTGAAATGGCAGCCGATAGCAGACTTTAAACTTTTTCAGATTCTTCTTTGTATCTATCTAGTAACGCACTACCTGTTGGTGTGGATTTACTTAACCAATCTATAAGTAGCTTTTCTTTTTCTTCTTTGTTGAGTTGCCAGTTTTGTTTTGTGTCTTTTATTTTGTTCATTAAATAATAAATACTGATACCGGCGCTGACGGAGATGTTGTAGCTTTGGGTGAATCCGGTGATGGGGATTTGTACTTGGTAGTCGGCGTTGTCTTCTATCTCTTTATTTAATCCTGTTTCTTCGCAACCGAAGCAGAGGGCGAGTTTTTCGTTAACGGGCAGTTCTTCTAAGGGAATACTTTTTTCGTTTAATGTCATAGCGGCTACTTTGTAGTCTTGCTGTTTTAATTTTTCTATGCATTCGATTCTGCCAGTTTCATTTTCGTAACGATTTAGATTGATCCATTTTGCTGAACCTTTGACTACATCACGATTGGTTTTGTGTTTGTTTCTCTCTTCGATGATATGAACATATTGTAGACCTATGCATTCGCTGGTACGTATTACGGCGCTGGCATTTTGCGGTATGTAGATGTCATCGAGAACAACGGTGAGATAACGACTACGTTGTTCGATTACTTTATTTAATCGTGCGATACGATCGTCATTTATGATCTTGGATAGTCTGGAGATGATGTTTGAACGTTGTTCGGTGTTCACGATTTATTTTTCTTCGACGTCAGATGATTCCCAATGTTCGGCATCGATAATATTACCGGATGTAGCTTGGTGAGTTTTTATGTGCGACTGAAAGAAATTGATTAAGAAACGTTGTGCTATTCGCTGACGTAATGCCGGAATCAAAACGAGAAAACCGAATACGTCGGTGAAAAAACCCGGCGTTAGTAATAGGGCTCCGGCAATCAATAACATCAAACCTTCTATCATTTCTGTTGCCGGCAGATTCCCCTGATTTATGCTCATCTGAACTTTAGCTAGTGTTGAAACACCCTGTTGGCGTAATAGTGCTGCGCCCAAAGCGGCTGTGCCTATAACTAGTGCTATTGTGTAGCCCACGCCAAACATTTGGCCTATTTCTATCAAGATGGTGATCTCGACTAGGGGAATGGTTAGGAAAAGTATGAATAATATTCTAAACAAAAGATGTGACCTCGGAGCTATATTGACTTGTCAGGGTGGCATTATTATAGATGTATGGGCAAAATACTATTTTACAACTAAAAAAGCGCATATTCATGAGTGACGCTGCAAAACACATATTAGTTATTAGTACTTGTCCGGGCTCTATTTCGGCGAAGAAAATTGCTCAGGATTTGGTTACGGAAAAATTGGCCGCGTGTGTCAATATTATTCCCGGGGTGCAGTCTTACTTTAGCTGGGTAGGTAAGGTTGATACGGCCAATGAATATATGCTGATTATCAAGACGACGGATGATGTGTATGATGCGCTGGAAAAGCGTATTGTTAAATTACATCCTTATGAACTTCCGGAAATTATTGCTGTCTCTATAGAGGCAGGCTTTTCTGCATATCTAGACTGGGTTAGTAAAAATTCCAAAAAGCCATGATTCTTGTTCGACACGCGTTATACCTTTATCTCTTAGTATTTTCTCTATCCGTTAATGCTGGTGAGATAGCAAATAAATTTAGTGATCTGTTTTCGTCTCAAGCTGCGTCTGCGTCAGATGAAATACTCGACCCTGACATTGCTTTTCGTGTATTTGCGGATATAGACTCTAACAAACAATTAGTCCTCAGTTGGGAAATCGTCTCGGGTTATTATTTATATAAGAATAAATTCTCAGTTGGCTCACAAAACTCGGCTATAAAACTTGGGGTTCATGAATTTCCTAAAGGAAAGGTCAAACAAGATCCTGCCTTTGGTGAGGTTGAAGTTTATTATGATCAAAATAGTGTCTCGATTCCTTTAGCGTTAACAGACTCGAATATAAAAGAGTTTAATCTTAATGTTGCCTATCAAGGCTGCAAGGAAGATTCTGTTTGTTATCCGCCTATCAAGAAAAGCTTAACTGTTTCAATCCCTGCTTCTTTTGCCACACAAGTAATAAGCAATAGTTCATCGAATACATCCGCTCCAATTACATTAGTTTCTGAGCAAGATTCAATTACACAAAAGTTAAAAGATAAGAGTTTATTGATTAATATTCTTTCTTTCTTTGTGTTCGGACTATTGTTGGCATTTACGCCTTGTGTCTTTCCTATGATTCCTATTTTGTCTGGAATCCTTGTTGGTGAAGGTGAAAGCATAACCCGTGCTAGAGCGATGATGTTATCAATAAGCTACGTCATTGCTATGGCATTAACCTATTCTGTACTAGGACTAGTTGCCGGTTTATTTAGTCTTAATTTACAAGTGGCTTCACAAAATGTTTGGGTCTTAAGTTTTTTTAGCGGCGTCTTTGTCTTTCTTGCTTTATCCATGTTTGGATTTTATGAATTGCAATTGCCATCAAGTTGGCAAAGCAAACTATCTTCAAGTCAGAGTGAAGCAGGCAGTGGCACATTAAAAGGCGCAGCGGTTATGGGTGTGTTATCCGCTGTTATTGTCGGACCATGTGTTGCACCACCATTAGCCGGAGCGTTGCTTTATATCAGTCAAACTGGTGATGCCGTATTAGGTGGTTTTGCCTTGTTCGCAATGGGTTTAGGTTTTGGTGTGCCTTTATTAATTGTTGGTGCTACGTCGGGTGAATTATTACCGCGCGCAGGATTATGGATGGAAAACATTAAACGTGTTTTCGGAGTAGTTATGTTGGGTGTTGCCATCTGGTTTCTTGAACGCGTCTTACCAGAATCAGTAACCTTAATTTTATGGGCAGCTTTATTTGTTGCTACGGCAATGTTTGTTGGTGCATTAGATCGTTTAGAAACAGCTTCGACATCGAGTCAACGTTTATGCAAAGCATTAGGCATAGTCTTATTGGTTTACGGCATAATATTAATTGTTGCTACAGCGAATGGTGGCGGGACAGTTTTAAAACCATTCAATAATCAAAGTAGTGTCGTATCGGCAGAAACGCTTTCATTTAAAACTATTGCGAATCTTGAAGATCTGGATAAGGAATTAGAGCAAGCAAAAGCAGAAGGCAAGTCCGTTATGCTGGATTTTTATGCCGACTGGTGTGTTACCTGCGATGAGATGGAAGCCTATACGTTTATTGATCCTGCTGTGCAAAGAACATTGCAACAGCTTGTCTTAATAAAAATCGACGTGACAAAGAATAACGATAATGATAAAGCTTTTTTAAAACAATTTGATATATTTGGCCCACCTGCCATTATATTCTTCAATAAAAATTCTGTAGAAATAAAATCGCACCGTTTGGTTGGTTTTGTAAAAGCAGAGGCATTCGTTGAACATATAAAACAAGCAATATCACTTTAAAACAACCTTATGAAGAAGTGGCAATTAATAATCATCATCATTGTGCTTGCGTTACTCTCGAGTATCGGCGGCTACCAATTACAACAAAACATACAAGCGGATAAACTTGAACCAGCGATTGTCGTTAAAAATCCTATCGCTCCGAAAGAAGTCATAGGCACAAAGTTTGAGGATTTCAGTTTGTCTGATGTGGATGGTGTACAACGCCATTTATCTGAGTGGCAAGGAAAAGTGATGGTTATTAACTTCTGGGCAACATGGTGTTCACCTTGTCGCGAAGAAATCCCTGCATTTATTGAACTGCAGCAGCAATATGCCAGCGATGGGTTACAGTTTATCGGGATTGCATTGCAACAAGCGGAAGAGGTTCGTGAGTTTATTGATGAATTTAATGTGAATTACCCTTCTCTAGTGGGGGATGATGATGTCATCAAAGCTGCCAAAAAATTAGGAAATGATATCGGAGCCCTGCCATATACTGTGATTATCGATAGGAATGGAGTAATCTCCTTTACACGACGTGGTCCGTTGTCTAAATCCGAGGCAGAATTGGCCATAAAAGCACTTCTTTAGTTCCAGAAACCTAAAATTCTGTATTCGTATTCCCAGTAAAACACTGCTAACATCTCCAAAACAGTCTCTAAAGTCGCTGAAAATACAAAATCGGGGATAACTTTGAAATTCTTAGTCTTAAATGGCCCAAATCTGAATCTATTAGGTGAACGCGAACCAGAAGTTTACGGTACAACGACGCTTACTGAAATTGATGCAAGGCTTGTTGAAGCGGCCAAAGAATTAGGCCATGAACTGTCTACATTTCAAAGTAATGCTGAGCATGAGTTGGTAGATCAAATACATGCGGCAAAAAAATCGACTGTTGATTTTATTCTTTTCAACCCGGGCGCATTCACACATACCAGTATTGCATTACGAGATGCGCTGCTAGGAACACAGTTACCCTTTATAGAAGTACATCTTTCAAATGTATTTTCACGTGAAGATTTTAGAAAACATTCTTACTTATCCGATATCGCAGTCGCAGTCGTTAGCGGTTTGGGTGCATATGGTTATGAACTTGCTCTACAAGGTGCAGTTCATCACTTTAATAAGAACTCTTAAATAATTTTAAAGAAGAAATAATTAGCTATGGATATTAGAAAAGTAAAAAAATTAATTGAGTTGCTTGATGAATCAGGCATGTCTGAAATCGAAATTCACGAAGGCGAAGAATCAGTTCGCATTAGTCGCGGATCAACCATTGCAGCACCAGTAATGCACCAGATTCCTCAAGCGCCATTGCCTGTTTCTGCACCACCGGTCGGCTCACATGTCGCCGCAGCTGGGAGAGCATCAGGTGATGATTATTCTAGCGAAGGTCATGTTATCACTTCGCCTATGGTCGGAATCTTTTATACTTCTCCTTCACCTGAAGAACCGGCGTTTGTAAGTAAAGGACGGGATATTAAAACCGGCGATGTAATTTGTATTATTGAAGCAATGAAGATTATGAATCAAATCGAAGCTGATACCAGCGGAAAGCTACTGCGTATATTAGTTGAGAATGGTGATGCTGTTGAGTATGGCCAGCCATTATTTGTCGTTGCTTCTGAATAGAATTACACCTGTTTAAAAGACAAACTTATATAAACCGAATTTCATAGAGTATTTTTATTAATGTTAGATAAAGTTGTTATTGCAAACCGGGGCGAGATTGCTCTTCGAATTTTGCGAGCGTGTAAAGAACTAGGTATTAAAACGGTGGCCGCTTATTCTGAAGCTGATCGTGACTTAAAACATGTTTTCCTTTCTGATGAATCTGTTTGTATTGGTCCTGCCTCATCAACAGACAGTTATTTAAATGTTCCTGCCGTCATTAGTGCTGCTGAAGTAACTGATGCTGTTGGTATTCACCCTGGTTATGGTTTCCTCTCAGAGAACGCTGACTTTGCTGAACGTGTTGAACAAAGTGGTTTTGTTTTTATCGGTCCTAAAGCTGAGACCATTCGTTTAATGGGGGATAAGGTCTCCGCGATCAATGCAATGAAAAAAGCAGGTATTCCCTGTGTGCCTGGATCAGATGGGCCGTTAGGCGAGGATCCAGAGACATTAAAAAAGACAGCAAAACGTATTGGTTACCCGATCATTATTAAAGCATCGGGTGGTGGTGGTGGTCGTGGTATGCGCGTTGTCCATAGCGAAGCTAACTTACTTAAATCAGTTTCATTAACCCGTACAGAAGCAGGTGTTACCTTTGGCAATGATATGATCTACATGGAGAAGTTTCTTGAGCATCCGCGCCATATCGAAATACAAATACTTGCAGATGAGCACGGCAATGTTATTTATTTAGGTGAACGTGATTGCTCTATGCAACGACGTCATCAAAAAGTAATTGAAGAAGCACCGGCACCCGGTCTGGATGAAGAAACCCGTAAGAAAATTGGTGAACGTTGTGTCGAAGCATGTAAGAAAATTTCTTATCGTGGTGCTGGCACCTTTGAGTTTCTATATCAAGACGGTGAGTTTTATTTTATAGAAATGAATACCCGTGTTCAGGTTGAGCATCCAGTTACGGAAATGATTACCGGTGTTGATATTGTTAAAGAACAATTGCGTATCGCCAGTGGTTTACCTTTAAGCTACAAACAAGAAGATATAAAAATAACCGGTCATGCAATTGAATGTCGTTTGAATGCAGAAGATCCCGATAACTTTATGCCTTCTCCAGGAACGATTGATCATTATCACCCGCCGGGTGGCTTTGGTATCCGTGTGGATACTCATGTTTATCAAGGTTATAAAGTGCCACCGCATTATGATTCGATGATTGGTAAATTAATAGCGCATGCTGAAACAAGAGATCTAGCGTTAACGAGAATGTCGATGGCATTAACCGAAATCGTGATTGATGGGATTAAAACCAATATTCCGTTACATCGAAAACTTGTGAAAGATGCTAACTTTATAACGGGCGGGACGGATATCCATTATCTGGAGGCGAAGTTAGGAATAAAGTAATGAGCTGGCTGCAACTGGAACTTGAAACCCATCAAGCCCAAGCTGAAGAGCTGTCAGATTTACTGGAACAGTTTGGTGCGGTTTCCGTTACGTTAACCGCATCAAGTGATGAACCTGTATTTGATGCCGAAAGTGAGACTAAAAAGCTCTGGGATAAAACACGACTCATTGCTTTACTCCATCCTGATTCTGATCTCGATATTATATTAGTTTGTTTGCGCGACCGTATTGGTGGCGAGAACATTTTTAGTCACAAGATTGAATTACTAAAAGATAAAGACTGGGTCAGTGAGTTCAAGTCTTCACACAATCCACTAGTTTTTTCCGACCGCGTTTGTATTTGCCCAAGCTGGTGTGAACCACCAGATAATAACCTTCCGACACTTATTCTGGACCCCGGTTTAGCTTTCGGTACCGGTTCGCATCCAACCACTTTGCTATGTATAGAGTGGCTTGCTGAAAATGATTTATCAGACAAGATTGTTATCGATTATGGTTGCGGCTCAGGAATACTTGCTATGGTTGCAGCGTTACTTGGTGCGAAACAAGTCTATGGCGTTGATATAGATAATCAGGCATTGCAGGCTGCAAGAGAAAATATAGAACGAAACAATTTATTTGAAAAAATTATTATCGATCATGTTGATAATATTTCTCTTCCTGTTGCAGATATATTAGTTGCCAATATATTGATGAACCCATTGAAAGGTTTAACGGGAAAATTTGCAGAACTTACAAAATCAGATGGCGATATTATTTTGTCTGGTTTGTTACATGTTCAGGCAGAAGAATGCGTTGCGGAATACGTACCTTATTTTAAGATGGGCGAACCTGTTTTTAATCAGGAGTGGACGCGTCTTCATGGGATAAGGAAAAAAGAATAATGTATACAATTTGTCCGGGTTGTACACGACAGTTTGAGATTCATGAGGAGCATCTCGCCGCTGCATCAGGACAGGTTCGTTGTGGTTTTTGTCATGAGTTGTTTAATGCGATGGAACGTTTGCATGATGCGCCATTGTCGAATGAAAAAATACTAAGCGATCAACTTGGCCCTGATTTTGATGTTGTTCAGAAAGCGGATGGTGAACTTCAGCCTGAGCCTGAACAGACTTTGGAAGAAGAACCTCAGTTCGATATTCCGGCTCCTGTAGAAGATGTCCTAATAAATACACAAGAAACTGATACAGGTCAGGAACTGGAAACAGCGATAAGTGAAATTGGAATTCGGCCATCAGTATACGAAATAAAAACCAAGTTAAAGAAAGAGATCTCTGAAGTTAAAGAAGCTCAATCTAACTTAGAACCTGAATTCAAATCCAAACTTGAGGCCAAACCGGAGTTAGAAGCAGAGCCTCTCGAAGATTCTATTATAAAAGCGCATTATGATTTTCCGAATATTCCAGAGGTGCTTTTGGAAGAGACAGCTGTTAAAAAGAATTGGAGCTGGATAAGCCCTTTTTTCTGGACTACGGGCAGTGTTATTACATTGTTAATACTTATTGCTCAACTAGCTTGGTTTAGTCGCGACAAGGTTTTTATGGAATATCCTCAATTCGTGCCTTACGCAAAACAAATGTGTCAGGAATTGGGATGCAGAATTATTCGAGAACGCGATGTTCGGGCGATTACATTAGTTAATCGTGATGTCCGTTTGCATCCCGATTATCAGGATTCATTACTGGTAAATGCAGCAATGAAAAATGAATTATCTGTTCGCCAACCTTATCCACGAGTGCAACTTACTTTATTTGATACCTCAGGTTCTTTGTTAGGTCACCGAGAATTTGTGCCCGATGATTATCTGGATAGCAGTATTGAAATAGACGAGGGTATGCCTATCGATTCACCGGTATACTTTGTGCTTGAAGTCAGTGGCCCAACAGCTGGAGCTGTCAGTTTCGAGTTTCGTTTCCTCTAGAATCGATGACAAAGTCACTGATATCATTCGTATAAAATAAGTCGCTTTACAAGTAATAGCAGTCCGTTATTATAAGACGAAAATATTTTGTTTTTCCTTTTTCAAGCGTAGCGGATTCATGTTTATAGGGACTTATATACTTAAAAACAATTTGGTGCTTGCACCAATGGCTGGTGTCACGGATCAACCGTTCAGGTTGCTTTGTCGTGAGCTTGGTGCGGGTCTGGTTATTTCTGAAATGGTCACATCGAATCCTGCCTTATTTAAGACTCGCAAGACACAGCTTCGTTTAAATCACACTGGCGAAGCTGAGCCTAGAGCCATACAAATTGCCGGTGCAGTTCCCGAACAAATGGCAGAGGCCGCCAAATTTAATGTAGAACATGGCGCACAAATTATTGATATCAATATGGGCTGCCCTGCGAAAAAAGTCTGTAATCTCATGGCTGGATCTGCCTTATTAAGAGATGAGCAATTAGTCTCTAATATTCTGACATCTGTGGTCAATGCTGTTGATGTCCCAGTAACGTTAAAAATTAGAACAGGTTGGGATAAAGAAAACCGTAATGCATTGAAGATTGCGCAGATTGCAGAATCGTCTGGTATTCAGGCACTGACTATTCATGGCCGAACACGCGCCTGCGCCTTTACTGGTGTAGCGGAACATGAAACGGCAGGAGAAATTAAAGCAAAAGTAGGGATACCTATTATTGCTAATGGTGATATCACTACACCAGAAAAAGCGGCGGAGATTCTTAAAACATATAATGTAGATGGAATAATGATAGGCCGAGCCGCACAGGGTAATCCATGGATCTTTCGTGAAATAAATCATTATTTAAATACAGGTGAAAAACTTGGGTTACCTGATGTCAAAGAAATTTGTAAAGTATTGATTAAGCACGTATCAAATCTCCATGAGTTTTACGGAGAATATCAGGGTGTGCGTATCGCTCGTAAACACATTGGCTGGTACTGCAAGCAACAAAATAATGCGAATAAATTTCGTGCAGTAGTAAACCAGATTGAATCAGCAAATGAACAATTATTTGCACTTAAACATTTCTTTAGCGAACAGCAGGCACTAGCAGCATGATTAGCACGAATCAGCTAGTGGAAGAAATAGCTGAAAAGGTGGACGTAGAAGAAAGAAGTTTGGCTGAGAATGTACAAAAATCGATGGAAGCTTATTTTGAAGATTTAGATGGGCATCAAGCGAGCGACCTTCACGCCCTGTTTTTAGAAGAAGTAGAAAAGCCTTTCTTTGATGTTGTAATGAATTACACAAAAGGCAATATCACTCACGCAGCAAAAATGCTTGGTTTAAATCGAGTAACGGTACGAAATCGATTAAAGAAATACGGCCTAGGCTAATTAAGAACTCCTAAAAATGCACATTTTTCACGATAGCAGCGTCAGCTCCGTACTCAGACCTTCATGTATTATTTATACACTCAGGTCTTGCGCGCGAAGCTTTCACGCTCACACAAAAAATCACTATTTTTAGAAGCTCTTAAACTTCAGTATATTTTGTGAATCAAAGGACCCCTTAAATGACAATAGTTAAACGCGCTCTAGTCAGCGTTTCTGATAAATCTGGTATTGTTGAATTCTGTAAACAAATAAACGAATTAGGCATAGAAATTCTTTCCACCGGCGGTACGGCAAAGTTGTTAGCGGATAACAATATTAATGTTATTGAAGTTTCTGACTATACCGGTTTCCCGGAGATGATGGATGGACGTGTTAAAACCTTGCATCCAAAAATTCATGGTGGGCTTTTAGGGCGACGCGGAAAAGATAGTGAAGTAATGCAGGAACATGGTATAGATGAAATTGATTTGGTGGTTGTTAATCTATACCCGTTCGAACAAACAGTGAGTAAGCCTGATTGCACATTTGAAGATGCCATAGAAAATATCGATATCGGTGGTCCCGCTATGTTACGTTCTTCTGCCAAGAACCATGCCTCGGTTACAGTTATTGTCGATACGGTCGATTATAATCTTGTACTTACTGAGCTGAAAGAAAACGAGAAAAACGTAAGTAACGAAACACGTTTTCGTTTAGCGCAAAAAGTTTTTGCACACACGGCGAATTATGATGCCAACGTTTCAAATTATCTTGGCGCAATGAATGAAGAAAAAGAACCGGTAAATTATCCTTTAAGCTATTCCACTCAATTTAAGAAAAAACAGGAATTACGTTATGGGGAAAATCCACATCAAACAGCCGCGTTTTATGTAGAACCGAATCCACCTGCAGGAACATTAGCCAGCGCAAAACAGATTCAAGGCAAAGAGCTTTCCTATAATAATATTAGTGACACCGATGCCGCACTCGAATGTGTTTTATCTTTTGATGAAACAGCTTGTGTCATCGTTAAACATGCAAACCCATGCGGTGTTGCCATAGGTGGTTCAGTTCTTGAAGCTTATGAACGTGCTTATGCAACAGATCCAACTTCTGCCTTTGGTGGGATTATCGCGTTTAATAGAGAGCTTGATGTAGCCACAGCAAAAGCTATTGTTGAACGTCAGTTTGTTGAAGTGATTATTGCTCCGTCAATTGCAGCAGAGTGCATAGAAATTATCGCAACCAAAAAAGGCGTGCGTTTATTAGAAGCAGGCCAACGTGATGGGATAATTCAACAATTAAATATGAAGCGTGTCAGTGGTGGTTTACTAGTTCAGGATAATGATCGCGGCATAATAACAAAAGATGATTTAAAAGTTGTTACGAAAAGAACACCGACAGAGCAGGAAATAAACGATCTCGTATTTGCATGGCATGTTGTTAAGTACGTTAAATCTAATGCAATAATCTATGCGAGAGATAATCAAACTATAGGCATAGGCGCAGGACAAATGAGTCGTATTTATAGTGCACGTATAGCCGCGATTAAAGCAGCGGATGAAAATCTAAAAGTCGCAGGTTCCGTCATGGCTTCTGATGCATTCTTCCCCTTTAGAGATGGACTCGATTCAGCGGCAGAGGTTGGTATTACCGCAGTAATTCAACCTGGTGGTTCTGTTAGAGATGAAGAAGTAATTGCCGCAGCAGATGAACACAACATAGCAATGGTGTTTACCAGCATCCGCCACTTTCTCCACTGATTTTAAGCATCAGATTTACGCGGATACTTCGTTGCTTCCACTTTCTGCGATGCTCACTTACTATAGTAAGCTCCGCTTCTCGAAAGCGCCGCGCCGCGTCTGCGCGCAAAACTGACGGCTTAAAACGTTAAACAATTTAATAAAATAAATAAGAGTTTTAAATGAAAATACTTATAGTCGGTGGTGGTGGTCGTGAACATGCTTTGGCTTGGAAAGCAGCGCAATCTGATCAAGTTGAAATAGTTTATGTTGCCCCCGGCAATGCAGGAACAGCGACTGAGGATAAACTTGAGAATATTGCTATTGGTGCCGAAGATATTGTTGCATTAAAGGCCTTTGCGGAAAAAGAAAGTATTGATCTCACTATCATTGGCCCTGAAGCACCATTATGCGCGGGTATTGTTGATGAATTTCAACAAGCAGGTCTTGCTTGTTTTGGTCCTACAAAAGCGGGCGCTATTCTTGAAGGTTCCAAATCATTTAGCAAAGATTTTCTAAAACGTCATAACATTCCTACAGCGGAATATGATGTCTTTACCGAAGTTGAGCCTGCTATTGAATACGTAAAATCTAAGCCTGCTCCTATTGTTATCAAAGCTGATGGTTTAGCTGCGGGGAAAGGCGTTGTTATTGCTGAAACTGAAGAAGATGCAATTACAGCCATTAACGATATGTTATCAGGTAATAAATTTGGTGACGCTGGTCATCGTGTTGTTATAGAAGAGTTCATGCAAGGCGAAGAAGCCAGCTTCATTGTTATGTCTGATGGTGAGCATGTATTGAGTCTTGCTAGTTCACAAGATCATAAAGCACGAGATGAAGGTGATAAAGGTCCAAACACGGGTGGTATGGGTGCGTACTCTCCTGCACCGATAGTAGATGCAGCAATGCATGATCGCATAATGAATGGGGTAATCATGCCCACGATAAAAGGTATGGAAAGCGAAGACAGAATCTATACTGGTTTTCTTTATGCTGGCGTGATGATTACAAAAGATGGAACGCCAAAAGTATTAGAGTTTAACTGTCGTTTTGGTGATCCAGAAACACAACCGATCATGATGCGTTTAAAAAGTGATTTAGTTTCTCTATGTCTAGCTGCTACAAACAAAACGCTAGACAAATGTTCTGCTGAATGGGATGAGCGTGCTGCGTTAGGTGTGGTAACTGCATCAGCAGGATATCCCGAAAGCGCAAGTAAAGGTGATGTAATAAAAGGTCTTGATATAGAACTTCCTGATAGTGTGAAAGTATTCCATGCCGGCACATCAAACAATGATGATGATATCGTCACGGCAGGTGGTCGCGTACTTTGCGTTACTTCTCTGGGCGAAACAGTAACGCAAGCTCAACAAGAGGCATATCAGGCATTAAAACAAATTAACTATGAGGGTATGTTCTATAGAAAGGATATTGGTTATAGAGCTGTTAAGAGAGAGCAATAACTTTTTTAAGGAAATATAATGAACGATAAAACTGTTAGTAATATTCACTAGGGTTTCTGGGCGATAAGCGTAGTTGCTCTGATCTGGAATGTCATGGGCGTCATGAATTATTTTATGCAAATGAATGTAGAGATGGTCGCTTCGTTTCCTGAATCACATCGAGCTATTATCGAAGGTCGGCCATTATGGGCAACGGGTGGTTTTGCCATAGCTGTTTTTGGTGGCACGTTTGCTGGTATTTTACTTCTTCTCAAAAAGTCACTTGCCTACTATCTATTTGTTGCATCGCTAATTGGTACCGTTGTTACCATGATTCATACAATTAACATCGCTGCTTCAGCGATTGAGTATAATTTTGGCGAGATAGTGATGATGATTTTAATGCCGCTGATTATTGCTGCATTATTGATTTGGTATGCCAAGGGAGCTAAGAATAAAGGCTGGGTCACTTAGAAGAGCCGCATACTAATAAAGTATTTGTTATAGAAATAATTTTAAATTTATCACTATACAAATTACGGATTCTCTATGATTTGTGAACTTCATCACAATAGGGATCGGGCTATAAATGTTAATGTTCGCTTAAAGATAAGTAAATACTTTAGGTGTCTTCATGTTACAAAGATTATTCACAAATACTGTTGAACTGACTATTAATAATAGGGTGGTTCTTTTTAATTCACTTGATGATTTCGAGTTTGCACTTGATGCGCGTACGGCGATCCCTTTAGAAAAAATTAACGATACTGTAAAAGCATCAAAAGGTGCATTACAAGAAGAATCGGATGCAATAGATTTCGCCAAAGAAACTCTTTCAAAGTTAGTTAGCCAATCCCCAGAAACATCTAGCGGTATCACCATGCGTCTAAAGTCCACTAATTCAGCTATCTTTTCTAAAGATAATGGTTGGCGAGATATTATTGTTGCTTTGAACGGTAGTGAGTCACTTCAGTTGTGCCAATATAAGCAAATTGCCTTGAAAATGTATTTGCGTTATTTATCAAATCGTCTGGGTTTGATTAAGACTGTTCAAGATAAAAATTATGACTCGGAATCAATGGAAGATAATGTTACCTCTCTATCAAGTACATCATCTTTTGATATTAAAGATCAACCTGAAGCTATGTATGACAGTACGGATAGAAAAATGAAAAGTATACCGAAAGGTAAGTCTGTCGTTATTAGGATTAAAAAAGGTGAGAGAATAGAACTATCATTATCGAATTATAAATGCGAATTACTAATTGAAGATGGGATTAAGTTTATAGATTACAATAATATTGAATACCCAGTATTAATAGGTAAGAACAAAATTGGTCGAAGTCAGGGCTGTACCGTTAAATTTGATGACGGGCCAACAGGTATATCCCGTGTTCACATGACCATCATGAACCATAATAATAAAAAGCTGGAATTTACTGATTTATCCAACCATGGAACGTATTATCAACACTTCACACATTAAATAGCTTCTCCCAATCGCAAACATTTGGCTTGTAACGCGCTAGCAAGCCCGTATACTGCGCGGTCGCTTGCTGTCCGGTAGTCTATAATGTTGATATTCAGACGATTTTTATCGTTTCCATACCTAAAGGTAGCCCCATGAGCAAAACTGACAACGCCCCAGATCTGTCTTTTGATGATTTATCGCTTTCTGCGTCTGTAATGAAAGCCGTCAAAAAGGTAGGTTATGAAACGCCATCTCCGATTCAAGCAGAGATTATTCCTCATGTTTTGGAAGGCAGAGATGTTATCGGACAAGCTCAAACAGGTACGGGTAAGACAGCGGCTTTTGCGTTACCAATATTATCAAAAATTGATCTCAAAATTAGTACACCTCAAGTTCTGGTTTTAGCGCCGACTAGAGAGCTGGCTATTCAAGTTGCGGAAGCATTCCAACAATATGCGACTTTTTTGAAAGGTTTCCATGTTTTGCCTATCTATGGTGGTCAGGAATATGGTGTGCAATTACGTCAACTTAAACGTGGAGTGCATGTGGTTGTTGGGACGCCTGGGCGAGTGATGGATCACATGCGTCGTGGTACGTTAAAACTAGAAAAATTAACCACATTGGTTCTGGATGAAGCCGATGAAATGTTACGTATGGGCTTTATTGATGATGTTGAATGGGTGTTGGAACAATTACCTGAGCAACGTCAAATTGCATTGTTTTCGGCAACAATGCCGACAGAAATCAGAAAGATATCTAAAAGATATTTAAACAATCCTGAACAAGTCACCATAAAAACAAAAAATATTACCGCTGATACCATCCGTCAGCGTTATATGGTCGTAAATGGTCGTGAAAAGCTGGAAGCATTGACCACTATCCTTGAAAGTATGACCTTCAACGCTATTCTTATCTTTGTACGTACCAAAGTTTTAACTATAGAACTTGCAGAAAAATTAGCTGCGCGTGGTTATGCCAGTACCGCATTGAATGGCGATCTAACGCAAAGAATACGCGAACAAACGATTAATCGCTTAAAAGCAGGCAAACTGGATATGTTGATTGCGACCGATGTGGCGGCACGTGGTCTTGATGTTGAACGTATCAGTCATGTCATCAATTACGATATTCCTAGTGATCCTGAATCGTATACACATCGTATCGGACGTACAGGTCGCGCAGGTAGAGAAGGTGAAGCAATATTATTTGTCACGAATCGTGAACAACGTTTGTTACGTATGATAGAAAAAACCACCGGCAAGCAGATAGAACGCATGCACATGCCAACGGCGGATACAATCAACCAGGAACGCATACAGCGTTTTAAGCAAAGTATTACCGATACCCTTGAGCATGAAGAAAATGAATTATTTCATAACATCATAGAAGAGTATCAAACTGAAACGGGACGATCAGCAATGGAGATCGCCACCGCTCTAGCAAAACTTTCACAAGGTACAGAACCCTTTTTGGTTAAGCCAAAACCCAAAAGAGATAATCGAAATGACCGCTCAAGAGATAGAGATCGACCTTCTAGAAATAACGACAGGTCTCGCAGCAATACAAAAGAAAGAAGACCAAGACAATCAAGCCCAGATCGAGATATGGAACGTTTTCGTATTGAAGTTGGTACTGATCATGATGTGCAGATTAATAATATCGTTGGTGCTATTGCTAATGAAGCCGGTGTCGATGGGCAAAATATTCGTAACGTAACGATTCATGATAAATACGCTACAGTTGATCTACCATTAGGAATGCCTCGTGATTTATTTCGAGCTTTGAAGAAAATTTGGGTTTCTGGTCAACAGCTAAATATTAGTCGTCTGGAAGAAAGAAGCGAAGCGCCAAGACGTAGTGATTCTAAACCGGGCAAGAAAAAAGAAAAACGTTCGCCTTCTGAAAGAAAGAAACGTGCAAAGGCTGAAGAAAAACGTTCGCGTAAACGTAATAAGCCTAAACCTTCCAGTTAATAAAGTTCTTTAATAAAGCCAAACCAGCGTGTTGGCTTTTTTCTGGATGGAATTGCGTCGCAAATAAATTATCTCTTGCAGCAGCGGAAGCATAACGACAAATATAATCGGTGCTACCTGCAACATCTGACTCAAGTTCCGGTTTCACATAATAACTGTGAACGAAATAAAAACGGCTACCATCTTCTATGCTATTCCATAATGGATGTGGTTTAGATTGATAGACTTGATTCCAGCCCATAGAGGGAATTTTATAAGCATTACCTTCTTCGTCTTTCACGTTATCTTCGAAACGCATAACATTACCGGGCAATATACCTAAGCCCTTTATGCCACCATCTTCATCACTATGATCCATTAGCGATTGCAAGCCTAGGCATATACCTAGAAAGGGTTTATTCAAAATACACTCACGAATAACTTCGTCCAGTTCCTGCTCCTTCAAATTGGCCATGCACTGTCCCATAGCGCCTTGACCAGGAAAAACAACCTTGTCGGCATTTAGAATTGTTTCAGAAACATTACTGACAATAATCGTATGATCATTGTTAGCAACAGCTTCAAGTGCTTTGGCAACAGAACGTAGATTACTGCTGCCGTAATCGAGAACGACGACTTTAGACATTCTTTTTCATATTCCTAAAACACTTTTAAAAATAGTGATTTTTTCGTGAGTGTAAGAAAGCACCGCGCGCACGACTGCATGGACGCAGGGGGTAGAGCGTCGCAGGAAGCCAAAGCCGAGAAACGCAGTGTATAAAATTATACATGAGTATTTGAGCACGGACGACTGCATGGATGCAGGAGGTAGTGCAACGCATGGAGCTGTTGCCGAGCTGACGCAGCGATCGCGGAAAAAGTGCATTTTTAAAGTGTTTTTATAAGGCGCCTTTAGTAGAAGGTAGAATCCCTTCCATACGCGGATCTTGTTCCACAGCAACTCGTAAAGCACGACCAAATGCTTTAAAGATGGTTTCCGCTATGTGGTGTGAATTACGCCCACGTAGACTATCAATGTGTAGTGTCATCATCGCGTGATTAATAAAGCCCTGGAAGAATTCAAAGATTAAATCCACATCAAAATCACCGACTCTAGCCCGAGGATAATTGACGTTGTATTCAAGACCTGGACGACCAGAGCAATCTATTACGACGCGAGATAAAGCTTCATCAAGAGGCACATAGGCATGTGCATAACGACGTATACCTTTCTTATCGGCTAAGGCTTCAGTGAACGCTTGTCCGAGAGTAATGCCTACATCTTCTACAGTGTGGTGTGCATCGATTTCCAAATCGCCTTTGGCTTTAACCGTTAGATCAAACATGCCATGTCGGGCAATCTGATCCAGCATGTGTTCAAGAAAAGGAACGCCAACATCAAGATCGACCTTACCCGTTCCATCAAGGTTAATTGACACTTCTATTTGTGTTTCTTTAGTGTCACGTTTAATTGTCGCGCTACGATTACTCATTATCTTTGTTACCTAGAAAAATTTGCGTGATAGGATAACCTCTAGCAGCGTTATTACCAACAAAGGGAGCCAAAATGATTGATATTGATAGCATCAAACAGTATTTACTGGGCCTACAAGGCCAGATTTCTGATGCATTGATGCAAGTGGATGACAAATTGGTACTGACGGAAGATGAATGGCAACGTGAGGCCGGTGGTGGCGGTCGTACTCGAGTGATGCAGGGCGGCAAACTATTTGAGCAAGGTGGAATTAATTTTTCGCATGTATTTGGTGATGCCTTGCCTCCTTCAGCTACTGCAAATCGACCAGAATTAGCCGGTAGAACATTTCAAGCTTTGGGTGATTCATTAGTAATTCATCCATTAAACCCGTATGTGCCGACGACGCATATGAATGTGCGTTTCTTTGTTGCCGAGAAAGAAGGCGAAGAACCGATTTGGTGGTTTGGTGGTGGTTTTGATTTAACCCCTTATTACGGATTTAAAGAAGATGCGCGTCATTGGCATGAAACTGCGAAGCTAGCATGTGATGGTTTTGATGATGATAGTTATGCAAAATATAAAAAATGGTGTGACGAATACTTTTATCTTAAGCACCGTCAGGAACCGCGCGGCATAGGTGGTTTATTTTATGATGATTTGAATGAACCGGGTTTTGAGTCTTGTTTTAAGTTTATGCAAAGTATCGGCGACCACTTTTTAAAAGCCTATTTACCGATTGTAGAGCGACGTAAAGACACGGAGTACGGTGAACGCGAGCGCGACTTTCAGTTGTATCGGCGTGGCCGCTATGTTGAATTCAACCTAGTTTATGATCGTGGCACTTTATTTGGTTTGCAGTCGGGAGGTCGAACAGAATCTATATTGATGTCTTTACCGCCTCTGGTTCGTTGGCAATATGATCATCAAGTTGAGCCGGGTTCAGCTGAAGCGGAATTATATGATGTGTTTCTTAAACCACAGGACTGGCTAAAAAAGTGAGATTAGAAACGTGAGAAATGAATTAGTTGGTTTTCTTAGTACGATATCTGCAATGATAATTTTTCTATCGTTACGCTATTTCTATAAGACACGTTTTAAAACAAATATAATGCAAGGTAAACAGCGTCTCGTAGGAGTCGTTATTTTTATAATTTCAATACTAATTGCTATTGTCTATATGGGTTAAAAACCCTTTTAGCTCTGTAACCAGAAAGTAACCGGCCCATCATTATTTAAATTAACCTGCATATCTGCACCAAACACACCTGTTTCAACCGACGTATATTTTTCCCGCGCATAGTGGACTAAAAAATCAAATAATTGTTTTGCCAGTTTAGGTGGTGCAGCATCAGAAAAACTAGGTCGTAAACCTTTTTTAGTATCAGCTGCCAAAGTAAATTGAGGTACAAGTAATAAACCAGCTTGAATATCTTGCAGACTGAGGTTCATTTTGTCTTCGTTATCAGCAAAGACACGGTAAGCAATTAATTTTTCAAATAAACGTTCAGCATTTTTTTCTGAATCATTTTTTTCAATAGCAATCAATACTAAAAGCCCAGTATTAATTGAAGATACAATATCACCATTGATAGTGACAGAGGCCTGAGTAACGCGTTGCAGGAGTCCAATCATTTATTATCAGTAATTCAAATCAAGCACAAAGCTAGCGCCTAACAATAAATGATTTATGAAAATAAAAGAGGGTTAAATTACCTTGAGAAAGTCGAGGATATTGACAGCAAAAATTGCAACGGCAGCTAGTAGTACAACCCAATCCATGTTTCTACGAGCAAGAAAACCGGTAAAGTGCAAAACAAGTACAATAACCGACAAGATATAAACTATATAAAAGAGCATCTATTTATTTCCTATATTCAAAGGTATGACTTTTCATTCTGTTTCGTATTCTAAGCTAAACTATAGCTAATAAGCCAATATTAAATGTATCAATTTAGCGACAAACTTCACAGATTACAGTTTTTTTACGCCCTCATCGCTGGCAATTAACAATATATCAGCGGGTCTATGAGCAAACAGCCCATTCGTCACTACACCGACTATCTGATTAAGATTGTGTTCAAATTCAACTGGGTCATCAATCTTCATATTTTGGATATCGAGAATGATATTGCCATTATCAGTAGTAAACCCTTCACGTAATACAGGCTGACCGCCCAGTTTGCTTATTTGTCGAGCAACATAGCTCTGTGCCATAGGGATGACTTCAACCGGTAAAGGAAACTCGCCTAGCATGGGCACCATTTTGCTATCGTCAATAATACAAACAAATTGCTTGCTTGCTGCCGCCACAATTTTTTCTCGTGTCAGCGCGCCGCCGCCGCCTTTAATCAAATGTCTATGTTCGGTTGCTTCATCGGCACCATCCACGTAGACAGGAATCTCTATTACGCTATTTAATTGTAGTACTGGGATATGAAGTTGTTTGAGTAATTTTTCGCTGGCAACCGAGCTAGAGACGGCACCATCTATTCGACCTTTTATTTTGGCAAGCTCCTCAATGAAGAAATTAACGGTACTACCAGTTCCTACGCCGACGATTGTATCATCTTCAATATAGCTAACAGCGGCTTTGGCAACTTCTCTTTTTTTGTCATCTTGAGACATAAATGCTCCGATTAATCAGTATGTGAGATAGGCTCTAATAGTGTTATCTTATGCGAATGTTTGATGAATACAAAAAATTAATTGAAGAAGCGGGTCAGCGGATCTATACGGTCGCAAAACGAACCGATCTTGACCACGCACCGCAACTGTCACAACGCCATAATAATAATATCTGGTTAAAGCGAGAAGACCAACAGCCGGTTTTTTCCTATAAGTTGCGTGGCGCTTACAACATGATCGCCTCTTTAACAGAATATGAGCGTAAACTCGGTGTTATCACTGCATCAGCGGGCAATCATGCGCAAGGCGTAGCAATGTCAGCACAAGGCCTGAACATGAAAGCAGTCATCGTCATGCCTAAAACTACGCCTGATATTAAGATAGGTTCCGTAAAACGCATGAATGCCGAAGTCGTCTTGCATGGTAATACCTATGATGAAGCTAAAGATCATGCGCTAAAGATGTCAGAAGAATCTGCCATGTGTTACATCCCGCCATTTGATCATCCCCTGGTTATTGCCGGACAAGCGACGGTTGCTGTTGAGTTACTTGAGCAACACCCAAGCACACCAGATATTATTTTTGTGCCTGTCGGTGGTGGCGGCTTAATTGCTGGTCTCGCTGCCTATGTAAAAGCAAACTATCCAGATATTAAAATAATTGGAGTAGAACACGACGAAGCACCAAGCATGCATGCTGCCTTCGCAGCTAATGAGCGTGTTGTGCTGGATCAAATAGGAATCTTTGCCGATGGTGCTGCAGTGAGACAAGTTGGTGAAGAAAACTATCGCATAGCAAAAGAGTTAGTTGATGAAATTTTATTAGTCAGCATTGATGATATCTGCGCAGCAGTAAAAGATATCTTTGAAGATACACGTTCTATTCCTGAGCCTGCCGGTGCATTAGCGCTTGCAGGATTAAAACAATATGTCGTCAGAGAAAATTTAAACGACAAAGAATTGGTAGCTATTTTCAGTGGTGCTAATGTCAACTTCGATCGTTTACGTCATATCGCCGAGCTTTCTGCTTTGGGTGAAAACCGAGAAGGCTTATTAGTAATAGGTATTCCAGAACGCCCTGGAAGTTTCCGTCATCTATGCCACGATCTTGGTCCGCGTTTGATCACCGAATTTAACTATCGTTATTCAGATGACAACGATGCAAATGTGTTTGTCGGTGTGCAATTAAAAAATGGTGTAGAAGAAAAAGATGCATTAATAAATCAGCTAACAGAAAAAGGTTATGACGTTACTGATTTAAGTAACGATGTGATCGCCAAGATGCATATTCGCTACATGGTCGGTGGCCATGCACCACAAGCTGACAATGAAGTGCTCTATCGCTTTGAATTCCCCGAACGCTCCGGCGCGTTATTACATTTTTTAACGGAAATGGGAGAACGTTGGAATATCAGTTTATTTCATTATAGAAACCATGGTGCAGCCTATGGGCGTGTACTTATGGGCTTTCAAGTTAAAGAAGATGAACGCGATCAGTTTCAAGAGTTTGTTGATGGCTTAGGAATTACGTTTTGGAAGGAGACTGAGAATCCTGCATATCAGAAGTTTTTGAGTTAGAGGTTATTTTTTACTTTGGTTTCGCTTAATGGCGAGTTACTTCTTTTTGGCCACGCAAAAAGAAGTAGCTCGTCTTCAGACGAAATAAAGGTGAAGAAAAATATTGATCTAAAGACCTACCCAGATCAAATTCAAAGAATGGAAGGTATCAACCATGACGTCGTCTCATACATTGAACTTGAACCAGAGGTTCAAGTGGGCATCTTAGGCGGCGTATCAGGCTGTCCACGTGGATGGATGGCACAACAACACTGCTTTCAGACTCCCTGTATAATATCTTATCGGCTCAAGTTACCACGAATATGATAACGAGCATCACAGAAGATACCCAAGTTTGATTCTTACTTATTCGCCTTGAGAAACTGAAGCGTCTACCATGTCCAGTTGAGTATCCCTAGCCAAGGCGTCATTAATCTTGTTTTGTAATCGTTTCAGGGTATTGTCTACACTAGAAGTATAGTCCTGATTATCTCTTTTGTATGCGAGTAATTCATTGGTGATATTTAGTGCGGTCATAATTGCAATACGTTCGGCTCCGATGATGACGCCGCTGTTTTTCATTTCGTCCATCTTCTGATTTAGGAAATCAGCAGCTCTACGCAGAGATTCTCTTTCGCCGGCCTCACAATTAATCAGATATTCTTTTTCAAGGACCGTGACGCTTATTGGAGAACTATCTTTGCTCATGAACGCGTTTCCATAGAGCGTAATCGTGAAATCATTGATTCGATTCGAGTTCTGGCGAGTTCCGTTTTTTCAATCAAGACAGCGCGTTCAGTAACCAAGCTGTTTTGCTGGTTACGCAGGGCAGAATTTTCGGTTTTTAACTGGCTGACAGTACTAATTAACTCATCAACACGTGATTCGAGTGCTGCTAGGTCGGTATTTTCGTTGTCTTCATTGCTCATGATCGTGTCCTGATACTCGTTCTGCTGTGAACCAGCGTTATAGTTGATTTATCATAATATCATCAATATAAAGTGCCTGAATAAACTGGTCAACCAGTGATGACAAATAGAAGATGCTGTGTGCCGCTTCCTGTTATTATTGTGCACTAAAAACTATCATTTAGTAGTGAGTCGGATAAGAAAAAAGCTATGAAAGTTGATTATGATGAAATGAACGCTGAATTGGGCGCGGTGCATGCAGGTGTGCGAGCTTCAGAATGCCACGGTTTCTTCTGCGGGCATTTTTGTACCAGCAATACTGTTGTCGCTGAGTCTTGGCAGGATCATTTGCTAGCGGGCATTGATGATGCTGTGGATTTGGAAGATTGTTCCGCTGTTCTTACTCGCCTGGCAAATCAGGTGAAAGAAGAGATTTTGGCTGAGGAGATTTCTTTCAATTTACTCTTGCCGGATGATACATCTACGATCAGTCAGCGTTCTGCTGCACTGGCAGAATGGTGTGCCGGTTTTGTTAGCGGTCTGGGAATAGGTGGGTTGGGTGAAAAACCACCATTAATTGAAGAATGTGATGAATTTATTAAGGATTTGGTCTCGATTTCGCGTATGGAAACAATGGTTGAAGATAATGAGGAATCTGAGTCCGCATTCTTTGAAATAGTTGAATATATCCGCGTCGGCACCATTATGCTGCATCAGGAATGGCATCAAGTGAATATTAATAGTGAAAAACCTAAGGTTCTGCACTAATCCCATGGAGATTTTCGGGTGATAAATAAAAAAGAGTGTCAGCGTCGGCGTAAACGGCTGATGGATATGATTGGCTCAGACAGTATTGCCATTTTGCCAACATCGTCGGTCTATATTCGCAATCGTGATGTTGAGTTTCCTTTTCGTCCGGATAGTGATTTTTTCTATTTAACAGCGTATCCCGAACCTGAGGCTGTGGCGGTTTTAATTCCAGATCGTGTTGAGGGTGAATATATTTTGTTTTGCCGAGAAAGTGATGCAGAAATGGAAACCTGGCATGGTCGACGCGCGGGTCTTGAGGGTGCGTTAGATTTATATGATGCGGATGATGCTTTTCCTATAGAAGATATGGATGACATTCTTCCCGGCCTAATCGAGGGTCATGAACGTATTTTTTATAATATGGGTAATGATCAAAACTTTGATCAAAGAGTACTCAGTTGGGTTAAGCAGATTCGGGGTAAATCTCGAGCTGGTGTCGTTGCTCCAGATGAGTTTATTTCACTCAATCATTTCTTGCATGACATGCGGCTTTATAAGAGTCGGCATGAAATTAAATTAATGCGCCAAGCTGCAAAGATTTCATCAGGAGCGCATAAGCGCGTGATGCAATACTGTAAACCCGGGATGCATGAGTTTCAGCTTGAAGCCGAATTGGTACATGAGTTTATGCAGAACGGCGCACGTGCTGCGGCTTATCCTTCGATTGTTGGCTCAGGTGAAAATGGCTGTATTTTGCATTACACCGAGAATCGAGATGAGATTGATGATGGTGATTTATTATTAATTGATGCCGGCGCTGAGTATCAGGGTTATGCCAGTGATATCACCCGGACCTTTCCTGCAAATGGTAAATTTTCTACAGCACAACGTCAGGCCTATGATTTGGTTTTAGCCTCACAACTTGCGGCGATAGAACAAGTTAAGCCAGGTAATCACTGGAATGATCCGCATGATGCCGCCGTCAGAGTTTTAACGGAAGGTATGATCGAACTTGGCATATTGAAAGGTGATGTCGATGAGTTAATTAATGATCAGACTTATACAAAATATTATATGCATCGTACCGGACACTGGATCGGCATGGATGTGCATGATGTCGGTGATTATAAACTTGATGGGGAATGGCGCATGCTCGAAGCAGGCATGGTGTTGACGGTAGAGCCAGGTCTTTATATGCCAGCAGGAACCAAAGGTCTGCCGAAGAAATGGTGGAATATAGGTATTCGTATAGAGGACGATGTGTTGGTGACTAAAGACGGTTATGAAGTCTTAAGCAAGCATGCACCGAAGACGGCTGATGAAATTGAGGAATTGATGACAAATGTCGCCTGACTATGATGTTGTTATTATTGGCGCGGGCATGGTTGGTGCGAGTCTAGCTTGTGCTATCGCACCATCAGGTTTGCGTATTGGTATTATCGAATCGATTGCATTAGGTAGCGATCAACAGCCTAGTTATGATGATAGGGGAATTACCCTTTCACCTTCTTCGAAACGTATTCTTGAACGTATTAATGTTTGGCAACAGATGCAATCAACTACGACTGCAATAAAAAAAATACATATCTCAGATCAAGGTCGTTTTGGTTTTACGCATTTAGATGCTGCTGAATTAGGACGCTCTGAGTTAGGCCATGTTGTTGTTGCGCGTTCTTTGGGGCAAGCATTACACAGGCAAATGTCTAGCTTCGATAATGTCGATTTAATTTGTCCTGCCGAATTAAAACATTTTCAGAAAACAGATTCGGCGATAACTCTGGAAATAACGCGTGATAATAAAACTGAATCTATTACTGCCGGATTATTAGTTGGTGCAGACGGTAGCCGTTCATTAGTGAGACGATTAGCCGGAATTAATACCAAAGAAAATGATTTTAAACAAACGGCTATTGTTGCTAACGTGACAACGCAAAAACCAAATAATGCTACCGCCTATGAACGATTTACATCACATGGCCCCGTCGCTCTATTGCCTATAGATACAAATCGTTCAGTGTTGGTGTTTACTGTCGATAAGGAAAATACAGATCGTTATTTGAGTATGTCTGATGAACATTATATTAAAGCGGTAGAAAATGAGTTTGGTCGTCGTTTGGGTAAGATTGAACAAGTGGGTCAACGACGATCTTATCCTATCTTATTTATAGAAGCCGTTGAGCAGTATCAAGAGCAATTAATTTTATTAGGTAATGCCGCGCACAGTATTCATCCTAATGCGGCTCAGGGTTTTAATTTAGGTTTGCGCGATGTTGCCGGTTTGGCGGAATGCATCTTCACCGGTATTGAAAAAGGACAGGCTACGGGTGACATTAGTATTTTGGAAAACTATATAAAGTTACGTATAGCGGATCAGCAACGAGTTATGAATTTTACTAATAGACTCGCAAGTAGTTTTTATAATGAATTACCTTTGTTAAGTTCGACCAGAAATATGGCAATGTTGTTACTGGATTTTATGCCTGACTTGAAAACATCTTTTGTAGAAAAAACAATGGGCATTGCTGGTTTACAACCTCGACTAGTAAGAGGGGAGGTCTTGTAACAATGTCATTAGAAAAACTTGATGCCGATGTTGTCGTTGTCGGCGGTGGTATTATTGGCGGCACCTTTGCTTGTTTATTAGGACAGGCTGGACTCAAAGTTATTTTACTTGATGCAAGCGTTAGACAAGTTAACTCACTTAAAAAAGTTGATGCGCGTGTTTTTGCCATAACACGAGCTTCTGAACAAATACTAAAAAAATCTGGTGCCTGGCGTCGTTTACACGAAAATGATATTGCCTATTTTCGTAAGATGCATGTTTGGGATGAAAATGGATTGGGCGAAGTTCAATTCGATAGCGCGTCAATATGTCAGTCTACGATGGGTTATATAATTTCTCATCAAGCTATCGTCGATGCCTTACAGGAAAAATTATTAGACATGGATAATGTTCGTTGTCTTTGGTCAGTTTCTGCCGCCTTTATAAAAGAGCAAGCTGATGCCATATTGTTGGAGACAGAGGATGGCTTGCAGTTCAGATCAAAGTTGGTTGTTGCTGCCGATGGCAGTAATTCAAGATTGAGATCATTAGCCAATATTCACTATCAAAAACATGATTATAAGCAGTCAGCCTTAGCCTGCGTTGTTACTAGCGAATTCCCGCATGTTGAAGTAGCACGACAACGTTTTTTAAAACGTGGCCCTTTGGCTTTTTTACCGATGAAAGATCCGCATCAGTCTGCCATTGTGTGGTCAAGTGCACCGGATCATATTCAGCGACTTAAAGAAATGGAACAATCTGCATTCCATTTTGAGTTAGCAGAAGCTTTTGCAAATGAATTAGGTGAAATTAAAAATAGTACCGAGCGACTGGTCTTTCCCTTAAGTCGTGCGCAGGCAGATCATTATATTCAATCAAGAATGGCTTTAATTGGTGATAGTGCGCATACCGTTCATCCTTTAGCGGGCTTAGGCGCCAATTTAGGTTTGCTGGATGCTGCAGCTTTGGCTGAAGTAGTTATTGATGCAAACCAGCGCGGAAGAGATCCTGGGCGTTTACAAGTATTACGTCGTTATGAACGTCAGCGTAAGGGAGAAAATCAGGGCATGATGTATTTGATGGACGGCTTTAAACAGCTCTTTGAAAATCAGTCTCAATCTGTACAATGGGCACGCAATTTTGGTCTGGATATGGTTGATAGTTTGCCTGTCGCCAAACACGCAATTATGAAACGAGCGATGGGATTGAAAGGCAATCTTCCAGACGCAGCGCGTGGGCATTTATGATAATGCCTATTAGAATAAATATTTAATCGTATTAACGATTAACAATAATAATCTGTCACTTTAGGATAGTTCATGTCTGAAAATTCAACTACGGAAACGAGTAACTTTATTCGCAACATCATTAATGATGATTTAAAGAATAATAAAAATGATGGCCGTGTGCATACACGTTTTCCACCTGAGCCTAATGGCTATTTGCATATCGGTCACGCGAAATCGATATGTTTAAATTTTGGTATTGCGCAAGATTATCAAGGCGGTATATGTAATCTACGTTTTGATGACACTAATCCCGATAAAGAAAATGTCGAATATTCTGATTCCATTCAAAATGATGTTAAATGGTTAGGTTTTGATTGGGAAGATCGTCTTTATTTTTCATCAGATTATTTTGAAAAATTATTTGAATTTGCCCAGCAACTGATTCGCGATGGAAAAGCCTATGTCGATAATTTATCTGCGGATGAAATACGCGAGTATCGCGGTGCATTGACTAAGCCGGGCAAGGAAAGTCCGCATCGTAGTCGTAGTGTTGAAGAAAATCTGGATTTGTTTGACCGCATGCGTGCCGGTGAATTTAATGAAGGTGAATGTTTATTGCGAGCGAAGATAGATATGGCTTCACCGAATATGAATATGCGTGATCCTGCAGTTTATAGAATTAAGAAAGCGAGCCATCATCGAACAGGTGATGAGTGGTGTATTTATCCGATGTATGATTATACGCATTGTGTTTCTGATGCATTGGAAGGTATTACGCATTCTTTATGTACGTTAGAGTTTGAAGATCATCGTCCTTTATATGACTGGTTTTTGGATCAGTTACCTATTGAATGTCATCCCCAACAAATAGAGTTTGCTCGTTTAAACTTAAGTTATACGGTTACCAGTAAACGCAAGTTAAATGAACTTGTCGTTGAAGGCCAAGTTTCATCCTGGGATGATCCTCGATTACCAACCATAGTTGGCATGCGACGTCGTGGTTATACACCAGAAGCAATGCGTGATTTTTGTAGTCGTATAGGTGTAACTAAAACAGATACAATTATTGATGTCGGTGTATTAGAGAATTGCGTACGAGAAGATTTGGACAAACGTACACGTCGAGTCCTTGCTGTATTGGACCCGTTGAAAGTCGTCATTGAAAATTATCCAGAGGGTGAAACTGAATTACTAGATGCGCCTTATCATCCAAATGATCCGGATATGGGGCAGCGTCAGTTACCTTTTTCAAACATACTTTATATTGAACAAAGTGATTTTATGGAAGAACCTCCAAAAAAATTCTTTCGTTTAGGCCCTGGTCGTGAAGTGCGTTTACGTTATGCATACTTTATAACCTGTACCGATGTTATTAAGAATGATGCCGGTGAGGTAATAGAATTACGTTGTACGTATGACCCTGAAACAAAAGGTGGTAATGCACCGGATGGCCGTAAAGTTAAAGGAACCATGCATTGGGTATCAGCGGAGCATGCTTTAAAAACAGAAGTGCGTTTATATGATCGTTTATTCAACGATGCGAAACCAGATAGTAATAAACATGAACAAGATTGGAAAAGCTTTCTTAATCCTGATTCTATGACTATTCTTGATAATGCTTATCTAGAACCCTCGTTGATTGATGCTAAGAGCGAAGACATATATCAATTTGAACGAACCGGATATTTTTGTGTAGATAATAAAGATAGTCTTGATGGTAAACCCATCTTTAATCGTACCGTGACGCTGCGAGATTCCTGGGCAAAATTAAACAAGTAAGATTACTATCCCTGAATTTAACCATAATTGTTGTTGGGTAGAGCATTGGCCGGACATGATTCAACCATAGTATGTTACTTTCCACAGCTAACAATAGCCGAGATTAAGCGAATATGGGAGAATGATTCTTTACAAAGAAAGGCTCATTTTTTACATTATGCAATCCAAATCAGACGCACTTTATCGTTCTAATATAAAAAGTTTACCATTGATCAATGAAGGTAAGGTCCGAGATATCTATGGTATTGATGATCAACACATGTTGATAGTCACCAGTGATCGACTCTCCGCTTTTGATGTGATCTTGCCTGATCCTGTTCCCGGTAAAGGTCGTGTTTTAACGGAAGTATCAAATTTCTGGTTTAAACGTTGTGAAAATATTATTCCAAACCATCTGACGGATATTGCTCTTAAAGATGTCATTAAAGATACAGACGATATAGAAGCATTAGATGGTCGCGCTATTGTAGTACGTAAATTAAGACCATTGCCAATAGAAGCAGTTATACGCGGCTATCTTATTGGTTCTGGTTGGAAAGATTATCAAGCAACGGGTTCTGTTTGTGGGATTAGACTACCTGAAGGTTTACAGCAAGCAGAAAAATTGCCTGAAGCTATTTTCACTCCGGCAACAAAAGCGGATGTGGGCGATCATGATGAGAATATAGATTTTGATGCAACGGTTAAATTAATTGGGCAGGAGCTGGCTGAACAGGTTCGAGATATAAGTCTAAAGATTTATACGCAGGCAGTAGAGTATGCATTGGAACGCGATATTATTATTGCTGATACTAAATTTGAGTTTGGTTTAGATGAAAACGATCAGCTTGTTTTAATCGATGAAGTATTAACGCCGGATTCTTCTCGTTTCTGGCCAGTAGAGTCTTATAAGGTCGGAACTAGTCCTCCCAGTTTTGATAAGCAATATATTCGAGATTATTTGGAAACATTAGATTGGGATAAAACTGCACCTGGCCCCAGTTTGCCAGATGAAGTGATGAATACCACAGCGGCAAAATATGAGGAAGCCCGCGATAAACTTATTAAATAATCAGAGTTTCCTGTTATTAATAGTGAGGTAAGTGTTATGCAAAGCAGTATTAAAGTATTCCTGTTATTAATCTCATTTTCATTATTCATTGCTTGTTCAGATGATACCGAGAACAAAAAAGATCATGTATGGAAAGAAACTACAGAGACAATTGATCGAGCAAAAGCAGTAGAGAGTATGATTCTGGATTCAGCTGCAAATACTCAGAGAACGATTGAGCATCAGAGCGAATAACAATTAACTTGTAGGAGAGAGCTAATGTCCAACGAAGGTTATCATGAACCAATAGAAGAATTATCTGATAGCACGCGTGATATGCATCGTGCAATCACATCACTAATGGAAGAGTTAGAGGCGGTTGACTGGTATAACCAGAGAGTTGATGCATGTAAAGATGATGATCTGAAAGCTATTCTTGCGCATAATCGAGATGAAGAAAAAGAACATGCTGCTATGGTTTTAGAGTGGATACGCAGAAAGGATCCGGCTTTTGATAAAGAATTAAAAGATTATCTATTTACTGATAAGTCTATAGCGCATAAATAGGCTAACGATTATTGCTGTCTTCGAAAAGCACCTCTGATAAATTCGAGGTGCTATTTTCAAGACATTAACTTGATCAAGGCATCTCTTGCTTCAAAGTCTTCAACTGCATTCATGGCCTCATTGAATGCCGCGACATTCTTGTCATGCGCAGCGAGTAGTTCTCCCAACTCTTCTGTTTCTGTACTAGTTGCTTCGCCATCTGATTTATATTTAACGTCTATCTCTTGCAGGAATGTAAAATATACTTGTTTGCTTTCACGCATTTTCTGGAAAGATTGATAGGCAATACTTGCCTCTGCAGTTAGTTGGGATTCAGGCATTCTACTTATGATTTGTTAATGGGTTAATACGATTAAGACACGTTTTCCATATCAGCACTGTACTCACCTTTGCAAGCCAGACTATTACACTTAGAACGATGTAATAATGCTGCTTGTGCTGCGCTAACATTTTCAGTTTTGCCGCCCCATGCTTTAATACAAGGTGCTTGTAATGCACGTCCATAAGAAAAGCTTAATGGCCAAGGTAGATCAGAGTTATTGGCATTCATTGCATTGAGATGTGCTGTTGCCAATTCTTCGATTTGTCCACCAGAAAGAAAAACGATACCGGGAAGTTCAGCAGGTACATTCTTAACTAAACAACGTACTGTTTGGTCAGCAACTTCCTGAACATCAGCTTGTGTAGAACACTGTTTACCAGAGACCACCATGTTAATTTTTAAAATGGTATGTTCAATACTGACATCCTGACTTTTGAGTGCAGCAAACAAAGCAGTTAAAGTTTGCTCAGTTACTTCATAACAACGATCAATTGTATTATCTGCATCCATTAAAACTTCAGGTTCTACCATAGGAACGATACCCGCTTCCTGACAAAGACCAGCATAACGAGCTAGCGCATGTGCATTAGCATCAATACAAGCCTGACTTGGAATATTGTCGCCAATGGTTATAACTGCGCGCCATTTGGCAAATTTTGCACCTAATTCTTTATATTCAGCTAGACGATCACGTAAACCATCCAGACCTTCAGTAATCTTTTCATTAGCATGTAAGGCAAATTCTTTTGCCCCGGTATCAACTTTAATGCCAGGCATGATGCCTTGATCAATTAATGCTTTTGCAAAAGGAACGCCATCGCTAGTAGCTTGACGAATTGTTTCGTCAAACAAAATCATGCCGCTGATATATTCTTTGCCACCCGGGTTGGTGATTAATAAATCACGATAGGCTCTGCGATTTTCTTCGGTTGATTCAAGATTAATTGTATCAAAACGTTTACCTATGGTTGGTGTACTCTCATCTATAGCAAGAATTCCTTTGCCGTTTTCAACCATTGCTTTTGCTGTTGCTTCGAGTTCTGCTGCGCTCATTATATTTGCCTCGTTCCTGCTGTTTTATTATTAAGTAATGTATGTTTTAAAGAGTATGTCCCAGTGCTTGCCCCACTTGAATGATCTTCATATTATTGGTGCCGCCACGCTTACCACGTAGATCACCTTTAGTAATGATGACAAAGTCACCATCTTCAACGACGCCATCTTCAATAAGTTTGTCAATCATCTGCTTATTCGCTTCCAATGGATCAGTATGAGTAATATCAAATTTCATAGGATAAACACCACGATACATTGCGATGCGTCGTCGTGTTGATGTATGTCGAGTAAAGGCAAAGATAGGTAAGCCTGAACTAATACGTGACATCCATAAACAAGTACCACCGGTTTCTGTTAGTGCACATATTGCTTTAGCGCCAATATGATTTGCTGAGTACATACTCGACATGGCAACTGCTTCTGAAATCGTTTCAAAGCGTTGATTGATGCGGTGATCTGAAATACGCACGCTACGTTGTTTTTCTGCTTCTTCACAAACACGTGACATCGCCTCAACCACTTTGTCTGGATAATGACCAATACTGGTCTCGCCAGATAACATCACGGCATCGGTTCCATCAATAACGGCATTGGCAACATCAAACACTTCCGCTCGAGTTGGAATTTTATGTTCAATCATGGATTCCATCATCTGTGTTGCCGTAATAACAGCACGATCCATATCTCGAGCCATTTTAATTAAACTCTTTTGTACTGGTGGCAATGATGCATCTCCAATCTCAACACCCAAATCGCCACGAGCAATCATAATGGCATCAGAAGCCTCAATGATTTCTTCTATATGGTTTAATGCCTCAGCACGTTCAATTTTTGAAATTAATTGTGCGTTAGAACCACAATCGTCCATCATCTTTCGAGCATTTTTTACATCATTCCCATCTCTCGGAAATGAGATAGCAATAAAGTCGACTTTAATTTTAGCCGCATGTTTCATGTCTACAATATCTTTTTCGGTAACAGCGCTTGCCGATAAGCCCCCGCCTTGAAGGTTAATACCTTTGTTATTACTTAATTCTCCACCGGTAATAACTTCGCAATCAATAATAGTTCCCTCGACAGAGTTAACATGTAAAACAATCTTGCCATCGTCGATTAATAAGTTGTCTTCTGCTTTTACATCTTTAGCGAGTTCTTTATAAGTGACACCAACCTGAGATTCATCACCGTCTTCAGTAGCTAGAGCCGTGTTGATTTTAAAGTTAGCGCCTTCAGGTAATTGAATCTTGCCATCTTTAAAATGTTCGATACGAATTTTAGGACCTTGTAAATCGGCAATAACTGCAACCGCATGTTTGTGTGCATGTGAAATCTCGCGAATTTCATTCATGCGTCTTTCATGATCGGCATGAGTCTGATGAGAATAATTTAATCGAAAGACATCAACACCGGCATCAATTAATTTTTCTAACATGCCGGGTTCGTCCGTCGCAGGACCCAAGGTTGCAATAATTTTGGTTCTTCTCATCTGTTTTTTTAGTGTATCCGTATAATGTTTATTGTTTATTATAATTCTCTGGCTTTTTCCATTGCTGTCCAAGCTCGTGCAGCTTCTTCAAGTATATCGACAGCAGGGAGTTTTTTTCCTTCAAGAAATTCAAGAAAAGCGCCGCCACCAGTTGAGATGTAAGAAATTTTATCTTCTACATCAAATTTGGAAATGGCTGCAATAGTATCGCCACCACCGGCGATAGAATAAGCTTCGCTATTAGCAATTGCCTTAGCAAGACTTTCTGTACCTTGACTAAATTGGTCAAACTCAAAAACACCAAGAGGCCCATTCCAAACGATGGTTTTTGCTTTAGCGATTATCTCATTTAGCTGTTTCGAAGTTTCTGGGCCAACATCCATAATCATGTCATCGGCTTCAACATCATTAATTGATTTTGTTACCGCTTTGGTATTCTCATTAAATTCTTTTCCGCAGATAACATCAACAGGCAAAGGAATCTGACAACCATTTTCTTCCGCTTGTTTTATTAGTTTACTAGCTGTTTCAATCAGGCCTGGTTCATAAAGTGATTTGCCTACTTCATATCCTGCTGCTTTTAAAAATGTATTAACAATACCGCCGCCAACAATGAGTTGGTCCACTTTTTCAGACAGCGTTTCAAGTACAGTGAGTTTGCTCGATACTTTTGCGCCACCGACAATTGCTATGATAGGTTGAGCGGGTTCTCGAAGTGCTTTAGATAATGATTTTAATTCATTAATGAGCAATGGTCCTGCTGCAGATACCGCTGCATATTTAGCAACGCCGTGAGTAGATGCTTGTGCGCGGTGTGCCGTGGCAAACGCATCGTTAATATAAACCTGACAAAGCTGTGCCATTTTACGAGCAAGTTCATCATCATTTTTTGTTTCACCTGCTTCAAAACGTACATTCTCGCAAAGTACGACTTGGTGATCTTCCATATCGATACCATCGACCCAGTCTTTAATGACAGGAACATCTACCTCAAGAAAATCACTTAAGCATTTTGCAACAGGTGCTAGAGAAAAAGCGTCATTATATTTGCCAGCAACAGGGCGACCAAAATGAGAAACCAGAATTATTTTCGCACCTGCTTCAAGTACCTGCTTTAAAGTAGGCAACGTTGCACGAATACGAACATCACTGGTGACAACGCCATCTTTAATCGGGACGTTATAATCCTCACGGATAAGCACAGTCTTACCCGACAAATCCAGATCCGCGATTTTTACTAAAACTGACATGGTTTATTTAGCGTTCATTAATGCTACGGTTGTATCTAACATACGGTTAGAAAAGCCCCACTCATTGTCATACCAGGCAACAACTTTAACCAGTTTGCCCTCAATAACTTTTGTTAATGTAGAGTCAAAAGTTGATGATGCCGGGTCATGATTAAAATCAATAGAGACCAAAGGCGCTTCATTGTAAGCAAGTACACCCTTAAGTGGGCCTACTGCCGCAGCTTTCATTAAGTCGTTAATTTCTTCAATTGATGTATCACGTGCTGCGGTAAAGCTTAAATCAACCATAGAAACATTGATCGTTGGTACACGTACTGAGAAACCATCGAGCTTGCCATTCAGTTGTGGCAGAACCAAACCAACTGCTGCTGCAGCACCAGTCTTGGTTGGAATCATCGACATGGTTGCCGAACGTGCACGACGTAAGTCAGAGTGATAAACATCGGTTAATACTTGATCATTGGTATAAGCATGAATTGTTGTCATGATGCCAGCAACCATACCGATGTTTTCATCGATTACTTTTGCAACAGGTGCAAGACAGTTGGTTGTGCATGATGCATTTGAAATAACCGTGTCGCTAGATTTGAGTACTTCATGGTTAACGCCGTAAACAACGGTTGCATCAACATCACTACCACCCGGTGCTGAGATAATAACTTTCTTGGCACCGCCAGTTATATGAGCACTGGCTTTTGCTTTACTGGCAAAGAAGCCGGTAGATTCAAGTACAACATCAACACCTAATTTACCCCAAGGTAAGTTAGCTGGGTCACGTTCTGATAAGACGCGTATTTTATCGCCGTTAACAATCATGTTCTCACCTTCGACACTGATAGTGCCAGGAAATTTTCCATGAGCGGTATCATATTGGGTTAAGTGCGCGTTAGTGTTTGCATCACCTAAATCATTAATAGCGACGATCTGAATTTCATCTGTGCGACCTGCTTCATATACTGCACGCAAGATATTGCGACCGATACGCCCATAACCATTAATACCTACCTTAATTGCCATTCTTATACTCCAGTTTTCAATATGTTTTTATTTATAAATAATTTCAAAATTGTTTCTATTTAATTAATTCACGAACTGTTTCGGTCAACTTCTCTTCAGTTAAACCGAAATGCTTATAAACTTCTTTAGCCGGTGCGGACTCACCAAAGGTATCAACACCCAACGCTTTTCCGTCCAGACCAATATACTTTCTCCAATACTCGGTAATACCCGCTTCTACGGAGATACGATTGCGACAAGCGTTTGGTAAGACAGATTCTTTATAATCATCGTCTTGTTGATCGTATATATCAGTACAAGGCATAGAGACAACACGCACCTTGTGACCATTTGAATTTAATTGCGTTGCAACGTTCATTGCCATTTCAACTTCAGAGCCGGTTGCAATAATAATCGCGTCAGGATTATTGCCCGCGTCGAGTAATACATAACCACCACGTTGAATGTTACTAAGTTGTGATTCATCACGTTGCATGTGTGCAAGGTTCTGACGAGAGAACAATAAACTTGTTGGGCCATCGCGTCTTTCAATAGCAGTCTTCCAGGCGATAGTAGATTCTACAGCATCACAAGGACGCCATAGCGACATGTTCGGCATTAAACGTAATGTTGCTGTTTGTTCTACTGCCTGATGGGTAGGGCCATCTTCGCCAAGACCAATTGAATCATGAGTATAGATAAAAATATTTTGTTTCTTCATTAACGCTGACATACGTAAAGCATTTCTTGCATATTCGGAGAACATTAAGAAAGTAGCTGAGTACGGGATAAATCCACCATGCAATGAAATGCCAGTATTGATGGCAGACATTGCAAATTCACGCACACCATAATTAATGGTATTACCATTTTTGTTTCCATGGCTGATAGCAACGGTACCTGACCAAGTAGTTAAGTTGGAACAAGCGAGGTCAGCTGAACCGCCAATCAATTCGGGTAATTGTTGTGCAAACGTTTCAATAGAATTTTGCGATGCTTTACGCGATGCAATCGTTTCTGCTTTTTCATTCGTTGCAGCAATGTAGTCGGTTGCAATACTCTCCCAGTTATCTGGAAGCTCGCCTTTCATGCGACGTTTATATTCCGCAGCCAATTCAGGATGTGCTGAGGCATAAGCAGATAATTTTTCATTCCATGAGTTTTCCAGTTCACTACCGCGAGCTTTCGCATTCCATGCAGAATAAATATCATCAGGAATAACAAATGCGTCATGTTTCCAGCCGATGTTTTCGCGAGTGAGTTTTATTTCATCTTCACCTAACGGTGCACCATGACTTGCGGCCTTGCCTTCTTTATTTGGAGAGCCGCAACCGATAGTAGTTTTGCAAACCAGCATGCTTGGTTGTGATTCATTAGCAACAGCTTCTTCTATAGCTTTTTTGATTGAGTCTGGATTGTGGCCGTCGATATCACGAATCACCTGCCAGCCGTAGGCTTCAAAGCGCGCAGCAACATCTTCAGCAAACCAACCTTCGATATCACCATCGATAGAAATCTGATTGCTATCATAAAAGGTGATTAACTTACCTAAGCCTAAAGTGCCCGCAAGCGAACAGGCTTCATGTGAGATGCCTTCCATTAAACAGCCGTCACCGACAGTGACATAAGTATGGTGGTCGACTATGTTAAAATCGTCTTTATTAAATTTTGCGGCAAGCACTGACTCAGCAATGGCCATACCGACAGCATTGGTAATCCCTTGTCCGAGCGGGCCGGTGGTTGTTTCTATACCTGGGGCATAGCCATATTCAGGATGACCAGGAGTTTTTGAATGCAATTGACGGAAATTTTTAAGCTCATCAATCGACAGGTCATAACCGGACAAATGTAATAGTGAGTAAACCAACATTGAGCCGTGTCCATTCGACATAACGAATCGATCACGATTATCCCAATCTGGATTAGCAGGATTATGTTTTAGGAAATCATTCCATAGGACTTCGGCAATATCAGCCATACCCATCGGCGCACCCGGATGTCCTGAATTGGCGCGTTGAACCGCATCCATACTTAATGCACGAATCGCATTGGCTAGATCACGCTTTGAAAGCATTTTTTTCTCCCAAATAGGCTTGCCGCCCATGAAATTGATTTTTCGTTATGTCGAGTACGAAGCTAGGTGTTATGTCAGCAAAGATGTGAACAATGTGCAAAGCTTAATATCCGTATATATACGGTGATACAGACAGGGTGTCACCCCAAAATTTAGCCGCGTATTGTCGCTTAAAGGCAGGTTTTGAGCAAGATATTAGCTTGAATTAACACTCTTTTACTTCCATTTTATCGAACATCCAATACTATTAAATTGTTCGCGTGGCCCTGATCCGGTCTTGGCAACCTCGGTCATGGCTTCAAGCAAGTCACGTTTTGACTCGATTGTTGGAACTTTCATGCCACTGTTATCAAGACGTCCGCGGTACTGTAATTCTAGTGAACTGTTGTAACCAAAAAAGTCGGGGGTGCAAATAGCGTTATAGGCTTTGGCAATTTCCTGAGTTTCGTCATAAAGGAATGGGAAAGGGTAGTTATAGTTTTCAGAGACTTTTTTCATATTTTCGAAAGAGTCTTCAGGGTATTCGCTGGCATCATTCGACATGACGGCAACACTATTAATTCCCAAATCTAATAGCTGTAATGTGTCTTCGACTAACCTTGTCTGTATTGCTTTGACATAAGGGCAGTGGTTAGACAGAAACATGATCAATGTGCCGTTTTCGCCGGCGCAGTCTGCCAATGTCCATTCTTTACCATCAACACCGGCTAGTTTGAAATCAAAGGCTTTTTTGCCAAAGTCACAAATCGGGCTTTCCATTAAGATCATGTTCTTTTACCTGTACTTACATAATTAATGTCTGAATATTATCGCTTTTAGACTAAATTTAGTCATATTTTCGTGCGCAACGTTGCTAATGAGGATAGAATGCGCGCGTTTAAAATTCTAAAAATGACGGATGATTCATGGCTGACAATTATTTATTCACTTCAGAATCTGTTTCTGAAGGACACCCGGACAAGGTAGCAGATCAAATTTCTGATGCTGTAGTTGATGCAATTCTCACGGATGATTCAAAGGCACGCATTGCCTGTGAGACCATGGTTAATACAGGCATGGTGGTACTTTCCGGTGAAATTACCACATCGACATATGTTGATATGCAGGAAGCTGCGCGTAAGACCATCCGTGAAATTGGTTATAACCATTCTGATATGGGTTTTGACTGGGAATCTTGTGCCGTCTTGATCTCTATCGATAAGCAATCACCCGATATTGCACAGGGTGTTAATGAAGGCGAAGGTCTGGATTTAAATCAAGGCGCAGGCGATCAGGGTTTGATGTTTGGTTACGCTTGTAACGAGACCGATGTACTGATGCCGTTCCCCATTACTTATTCACATTTACTGGTCAAGAAACAAGCCGAAGTGCGTAAGAGCGGCAAGCTTGATTGGTTGCGACCTGACGCAAAATCACAAGTTACGGTAGTTTATGAAGGTGGCAAACCGGTATCTATAGATACGGTTGTATTGTCGACTCAGCATAATCCTGAAATAGAACACAAAGATTTAGAAGAAGCGGTCATTGAAGAAATCATTAAACCGGTTCTTCCTGCAAATATGATTACCGATAAAACTCGTTATCTGGTTAACCCTACTGGGCGATTTGTCATTGGTGGTCCTGTTGGCGATTGTGGTCTTACCGGTCGTAAGATTATTGTTGATACTTATGGTGGCATGGCGCGTCATGGTGGCGGCGCTTTTTCTGGCAAAGATCCTTCTAAAGTGGATCGTTCTGCTGCTTATGCTGCACGTTATGTTGCTAAAAATGTGGTTGCTGCAGGTCTTGCTGACCGTTGTGAATTACAACTGTCTTATGCCATTGGTGTCGCAGAACCGACTTCAATTAGTGTTGAAACTTTCGGTACTGGCAAAATGGAAGAAGCGAAATTGGTCGAATTAATACGTGAGCATTTTGATCTCAGACCAAAAGGGATTATCAATATGCTTGATCTATTACGGCCTATTTATCGACAAACAGCGGCTTATGGTCATTTTGGTCGTAACGACATTGATTTGCCTTGGGAAAAAACCGATAAGGCCGATGCCTTGCGTGATGCCTAAATAACAGCATTCACAAAGCATTTTTACTAAAGTTTTATTACATTCTGACGCTAAGCTTGTTGGAATGCTGAAGCAGGATTATACTCCCGCTTTTTCACACAACCGTAGTTCTGAGGAGCGTTGCGACGGATAGAAGTAGATATCCGCTAGGCTCAGAACAAACACGGAAAAGAACAACGACGCTCGCTTATATTGTTAAATAGGAGAACAACATGAGCGTAGCTGAAACACCTGATTACCAAATTGCGGACATTTCTCTGGCCGGATGGGGTCATAAAGAAATTCGTATCGCTGAAACTGAAATGCCTGGCCTAATGTCTATTCGTGAAGAATATGGCAGTGAGCAACCTTTGAAAGGCGCACGCATTGCCGGTTCATTACACATGACCATACAAACTGCGGTTCTTATCGAAACTTTACGCGCCCTTGGCGCGGAAGTTCGTTGGGTATCATGTAATATTTTTTCCACACAAGATCATGCTGCAGCAGCAATTGCCGATCAGAACATTCCTGTGTTTGCTCATAAGGGTGAAACCCTTGATGAGTACTGGGATTTCACCCATCGCATGATGAGATGGGATGATGGCGGTTCACCAAATATGATTCTTGATGATGGTGGCGATGCAACCATATTATTAATCCTCGGTACTAAAGCTGAAAAAGATATTTCTGTTTTAGACAATCCAGGTTCAGAAGAAGAGATCTGCATGTTTAATGCGATGAAGAAAAAGCTCGCAGAAGACAGTACTTTCTATTCTCGCACTTTGGCATGTATTCAAGGCGTTACCGAAGAAACAACCACCGGTGTTCAACGTCTGTATCAATTGAAAGAGAAAGGAGATTTACCTTTCCCTGCAATCAATGTGAATGACTCTGTAACAAAATCTAAATTCGATAATCTTTATGGTTGTCGCGAATCATTAGTTGATGGTATCAAGCGTGCAACAGACGTAATGATCGCGGGTAAAGTCACATTGGTATTGGGTTACGGCGATGTTGGTAAAGGTTGTGCGCAATCTCTACGTGGCCTAGGTGCTACCGTGTGGGTCACTGAAGTTGATCCGATTTGTGCACTACAAGCTTCTATGGAAGGTTATCGCGTTGTTAAGATGGATGATGTATGTGACCAAGTCGATATCTTTGTTACCACAACCGGTAACTTCAATGTGATTCAACATGATCATATGGTGAAGATGAAAGATCAGGCTATTGTTTCTAATATCGGTCACTTTGATAATGAAATCGATGTTGCCAGTCTGGAAAAATATGAATGGGACGAAATCAAACCACAAGTTGATCATGTTATTTTTCCTGATGGCACACGTATTATTCTTTTAGCAAAAGGACGTTTGGTTAACTTGGGTTGTGCAACAGGTCACCCTAGTTTTGTCATGTCTAATTCATTCACCAATCAGGTGTTGGCTCAAATTGAGTTATTTACCAGTGGTGAAAATTATGAAAAAGATGTTTATGTCTTACCAAAACATCTGGATGAAAAGGTAGCACGTTTACATCTTGATCGTATCGGTGCGAAGTTGACTGAACTTACCGAAGAACAAGCGAGCTATATTAACGTAACGGTTGATGGCCCATATAAACCAGATCGCTATCGCTACTAAAAGAGTCCTGCACGCGGCATATTTTCCGCCATAACTGCGTTAAAAGAGAACTCAAAATGCTCATTTACTTTGTGTAAACTGCGCTTTTTCGCCCTCTTTTGCCTTGTTCTGACGAAAACTATTTTGCGTGCAAACCTCTTTAAAATTGTTTGTTAAGTAGTTTTTAATTTTAATAAGCTATTGTTAATATTTTGAGGACAGACTTAATTAAGTCTGTCCTCATTAGTTATACGGATGACAGGATCTAATTATGGAATCGCAAAAGAAATATAAGCCTACTTTTAGTTTTGAGTTCTATCCGCCGAAAACACCGGAAGCGGTGGCAAAGCTGCAAACAACGCAAGTGGAATTAGCCAAGTTGAATCCGAATTTTTTCTCGGTGACATTTGGTGCTGGCGGTAGTACTCGTGACATGACATTTGAAACAGTCATGGATATTAAAGAGAAAACCGGAATTGAAGCAGCGCCACATCTTTCTTGTATTGGTAGTCAGGCTGACGAAATAAAAGCCATCTTAGATAAATATATTGAAAGTGGTATTACTCGGATTGTTGCATTGCGTGGTGATTTACCGTCGGGTTCTGTTGGTTATGGCGAATTCCGTTATGCAAATGAATTAGTTGATTTCATTCGTAAGGAAACCGGTGACCATTTCGAAATTGAAGTAGCTTGTTACCCTGAGTTTCATCCTCAGGCGAAGAACGCCCAAACAGATATTGAGAATTTCAAAAGGAAGATTGATGCGGGTGCCAACGGTGCGATAACGCAGTATTTCTACAATCCTTTCGCTTATTACCGTTTTATTGATAGTTGCGAAAAACTGGGAATCGAAACACCTATCATTGCCGGCGTCATGCCGATTGTGACTTGCACACAACTGCAGCGGTTTTCCGACGCTTGTGGCGCGGAAATTCCGCGTTGGATTCTGAAACGTTTACAAGAGTTTGGTGATGATCGTGTTTCTATCCGTGAATTTGGTATCGATGTGACGACGGAGCTGTGTGAACAGTTACTTGCTAATGGCGCTCCTGGCATACATTTCTATAGCATGAACTTATCTGCTGCCTGTGTCGCTATTTGGAAAAATCTCGGTATAGATCAATAAGTTAAGCTTCTGATAGACCAGACTGGTCGCAGTCTGGCTTATTGATCTCAATTATCCTGTCTTTCTTGTCTCATATTTGCTGCAATTGTTCTTGCCGTAGCATGTTTTAGCTTGTATGTTTGATGTGAAAGTATTTAGGAATCAATACCTTGTCATCGAGTTCTCTAAGTTTAAATATGCCAGTAAGCGAGGAAAAGCCCTTACTACTATTTGTTGATGATGATCCCATCATTGTTGATGCGCTTTCTATTGTTCTAGCTAAAGATTTTGAAGTAATTACCGCCGAGTCTAGAAAGCAGGTTAAGTCGTTATTACAGGATTTATCTGTTAAACCTGCTCTTGCTTTAGTTGACCTTGGCTTGCCTCCAAAACCACACTCACCGGAAGAAGGTTTTAAGCTGATTGAAGAATTGATGGCTGTGAATAACAGTTTCAAAATTCTGATTCTGTCAGGTCAGAACGAAGATATTAATATTCACCATGCTCTAACTTTGGGTGCCGTCGACTTTATTTCAAAACCTTGTGATATGTCTTTATTGGTATCCCGTTTGGAATATCAAATGACGATGTTGCAAGCGGAATCTTCAGAAAAAGAATTAATACTTAATGAAACAAAATTACTTGGTGAAAGTGTCGGACTAAAAACTTTACGTGATTTGATTTCGCAATTTGCAGATACAGCATTTCCAGTATTGGTCGAAGGAGAATCGGGTACAGGCAAGGAACTGGTTGCGGAAGAATTACATAGTTCAAGTAGTCGCTCTGAGTTACCATTTATTACGATCAATTGCGCTGCGTTTACACCAGAATTATTAGAAGCGCAATTATTTGGTTACATTAAAGGTGCTTTTACTGGAGCCTCGAATGATCGCGTTGGTTTTTTTGAAGCAGCGGGTGAAGGCTCACTGTTTCTGGACGAGGTTAGTGAACTGCCATTGTCATTACAATCCAAGTTATTACGCGTATTAGAGAATGGTGAGTTTTATCGAATTGGTGAAACCAAACCACGTTTGTCCAAGGCAAGAATTATTGCAGCGACAAATCGTGATTTAAAAGAAGAGATACGCGCAGGTACTTTTCGACAAGATTTGTATCATCGACTTTGTGTGTTAGTAATTCACGTTCCTGAATTAAGAGAACGCGAACATGATGCATTGATCTTAATGGAGTATTTCAAAGGCATGTATGCTGCAGGAAATCCGTTATTTGAGTTAACAGATGATGCTAAATTATTACTCGAACAATACAGTTTCCCTGGCAATATCAGAGAATTACGTAATATTGCCATTCGTCTCTCGGCAAAATATTCTGGTAAGCCAGTGTCGGTGACCGCTCTGCAAGACGAATTAGAAAGTGACTTTGATATCGATGTTATTAATCTTGATGAAAATGATTTCGTGGCACAAGAATTAAAAGATAAAAACTTCAATCTGGATAATAAAATCTCTGAGTGGGAGCGAAGATATGTAAGCTATGCCTTGAAAAAATGTAATGGTAATTTAAGTAAAGCAGCGCGGTTGTTAGGTGTAAATCGAACTACACTATATAGCAGGCTGCAGCGATTAAACATAGAATCTAGCAGTTCGGAATGAGTATAGGTTCCGATAGGTAAATAATAATGTATTACGAATATTTTGGCTTAAAACAACCGCCCTTTAAAATAACTCCCGATACGAGTTTGTTTTTTCCTGGTGGTGATCGTGGTGCAATTTTAGATGCATTGATTTACGCCATTGTTAGTGGCGAGGGTATTGTCAAACTGGTCGGTGAAGTAGGTAGTGGCAAAACAACCATATGTCGTATGTTGGAAAAAGAATTACCCGTAAATGTTGAAATTGTATATTTAGCAAACCCTAGCCTTTCCCCCGATCATATTTTGCATGCCATTGCTTTTGAGCTTGATTTAAAAGTGGCTCAGGATGACAGTCATCTAAAAGTGATGCATGCGTTACAAAACTATCTTCTTGAACGTCATGCAGAAAATAAACAGGTTGTTGTCTTTGTGGAAGAAGCGCAAAGCATGCCTATAGCGACGTTAGAAGAAATTCGCTTGCTCAGTAACCTCGAAACAGCTCAAAATAAATTATTACAAATTGTAATTTTCGGTCAGCCAGAATTGGACACCATGATTTCTAAACCTGAAATCAGGCAGTTAAAAGAAAGGATTACATACAGTTTTTATTTATCTCCTTTTAAATCTGAAGAAGTGAAGGATTACATTAATTCACGATTGCGGGCATGTGGATATCGTTCGGTTGAATTGTTCGACGTAAAAGCAATTAAGTTGATTTCAAAGTACTCAAATGGTTTATTACGCCGGATTAATATTTTGGCTGATAAGGCTTTATTAGCGAGTTATGCAGGTAATCAAAATAAGGTTTCGGTAAAACATGTGGAGTTGGCTGCGGATGAAACGGAGTTTGTTGATAAGCAAGACTTTTCTATACCCCGATGGGGACTGATTAGTACGGCGGTCATTATGGTTGCTGTAATTATGATTGTGTTTCTGTCTTATAAAAATTCTTCAGAACAAAATCATTTTGCAGATATAGTTAAGAATAGTGAATCGTCAAAAGCGGCTAATGCTTCATTGATGTTGATAGAAGAAGCGCGTGAAAGTGTGGTCGTGAATGAAAGTGCCAAACGTTTTTCTGTTACAGAACCCATTAATTCGGTGGCAAAAGTATATGTTCCTAAGCCAGCTCTATCTGAGTTGGAAACGGCTCAATGGCAGTCAGCTGAGCAGAGTGTTTATTTCTATCCCGAGTCGATTTATGAACCCGAACATAAACCTGATGATACAGCACAAACAGTTGTGACAGAGACGGAAGAAAGAATGAGTGATAACGAAGTGCTTGAAATACGAAATTTAGCAAGTGCAGTGAGGGAGCGTGGCGAAGATGATGAGGAATTATTGAATCAATTAACGGTTTTGCCATCAGAAACGGCAATAAACCATAAAACAGTAGCAAGTGGGCTTACTTGTAAGCTCTGTAGTACAATAATTTATCGACCATTAAGAGATAACAAAAGCCTGTAATTTAATGACTTATAAAAACAAATTTGATATTTGGGGACAATATTTATAATGATTAAAAAAATCATTCCGTTTGTTTTAATGATGCTTATCTTTGGCTGTGCTCAATTTGAGCCTGAACCATTTGAACCATCCACAGGACATATAACGGTTAAAGAATCGCCGGCTGTAATAGATTCAAAAATTCCTGAATTAGTTCAGCAAACAACATCACTCCCTGTGCCAAGACCGGCTACGCCACCAGAGCGTTACACGGTTGTTGTAAACGAAGTGCCGGTAAAAGAATTATTATTTGCCTTAGCACGTGACGCTAAGGTGAATGTCGATATTCATCCTAGTATTGAAGGTGTGGTTACCATTAATGCAGTTGAACAGACTTTGCAGCAGATTTTAAAGCGGATATCTAATCAGGTCGATATGCGTTA
>LWDU01033618.1_pt1 | contig 138231 bp, 145 predicted proteins | sample 727161 | NCBI WGS metagenome assembly LWDU01 (sample SAMN04566230, study PRJNA314399) | hydrothermal vent metagenome | isolation source: deep sea hydrothermal plume seawater | place: Mexico: Gulf of California, Guaymas Basin | collected 2004-07-11
CAAACCCTTAAGCGCAGGCGATTTTGTTAAAGCGCCATTTGGTTCAACTGAAATTACGGGTGTAGTTTGGACGCATGAGCAAAAAACAAAAAAAAAACTTTAAAGTAAAAAAAATTTCAAAAAAATTAAATGTAAAAAAATTAAATTTATCAATGATTAAGTTTATATCTTGGTTTTCAAAGTACAACTTAGTTCCTCTAGGAATGACATTAAAAATGTGTTTATTAAATAAAGATGTAGTAGAAAAATCTTTTATTAATGAAATTAATAAATTTAAAATTAAAAAAAATAAAAATAAATTTTTATTAAATTCAGAACAAAAAAAATCTTTAGCTTTTATCAGAAGTTTTGGAAACAAGTACAATGTTACTGTGTTAGAAGGTGTTACTGGATCAGGAAAAACATTAGTTTACTTTGAAAGAATTAAAGATTTTATTGATAAAGGCTCACAAGCATTAATATTACTTCCCGAAATTGCGTTAACAAATCAGTTTAGTGAACGATTTAAAGATTTTTTTGGGACAGAACCGGCAATTTGGCATTCAGCGACAAGTAAAAAAAATAAATCAATAATCTGGAAAGGCATAACAGAAGGAAAAGTTCAAATAGTTATTGGTGCACGCTCATCTCTTTTTCTCCCATTTAAAAATTTAGGAATAATAGTCGTTGATGAAGAACATGATGCGTCTTACAAGCAGGATGAAGGCGTTTCTTACAACGCACGTGATATGGCAATTACAAGAGCTTCATTAGAAAATATTCCAATCAGCCTAGTGACTTCTATACCATCAATAGAAACATATAATAATATTATAAATAAAAAATATAAAAGTATTAAATTAACCAAAAGATATAAAGAAGCATCATTGCCAGATATAAAAATTATTAATTTGCATTCAGAACACTTAAATAAAGGTAAATGGTTAGCTAATGAGACGATTACGAAAGTCAATGATTATCTTAATAAAGGTGATCAAGTATTATTTTTTTTAAATCGAAGAGGTTTTTCTCCTTTTGTAATGTGTAAAAAATGTGGGAAAAAATTTCAGTGTCCAAATTGTTCAGTAAACTTAAACTTTCATAAAAAATTAAATAAATTACTTTGCCATTATTGTGGGCACAAATCTTTACTATCAAGACTCTGTAAAGATAAAAAAAAATGTGATTTATTATTTTGCGGCCCCGGCATAGAAAGAATTTTTGATGAACTAAAAAAAATATATCCAAATAAAAAAATTGAGATATTCTCAAGTGATACATTAGGAAAAAAAAAATCTACTAATATTCTTTTAAAAAAAGCTGAAGAAAAAAAAATCGATATTTTGGTAGGAACCCAGTTATTATCAAAAGGTTTTCATTTTCCTAAATTAAATTGTATTGTTGTTGTCGATAGTGATTTTTCATCTCATGGATATGATTTAAGATCTGCAGAAAAAAATATTCAGTTATATCATCAGTTAAGCGGCAGAGCAGGAAGAGAAGGATCCAAATCGACAGTTTACTTTCAAACATATACTCCTGATGATGAAATTTTATTAAATATTTCAAAAAACAACCCTCAGGCTTTTTTAAAAAAAGAACTTTTACTAAGAAAAGAAAAAAACTTACCACCATTTTGCAGATTTATTTCATTAGTTGTATCTGGAAAAAATGAGCAACTTATTATGAAATCTGCAATTAATATCAAATCTAAACTTCCTAGAATAAATGGAGTTAGCATTCTTGGACCAGTACTTGCTCCCATTACTAAAATTAGAAAAAAATACAGATGTAGAATCTTGATAAGATATCCAAAAAATTTGTTTATCCAAAAATATTTGGCCAAAACATTGAATAAAATAAAAATAACTCAAGGAATAAAACTAGAGGTTGATGTAGATCCAATTAATTTTAGCTAAATTGGCGGTTTATCACATTTAAAAAGACAAAAAGATACAACAGATAATGTTGAATTTGTTAAAATAATCTCATACAAAACGAGTCTTTTAGGAGCAAAAATTGAGTTCAAAATCTACATTCTCTAATTCGACTTCAGCAAGCTATGCCTTAGCACTTTATGAGCTCGCAAAAGAGAGTTCAGAGTTAGCAAAAATAGAAGAAGAAATGAAAAGTATTAATAAATTGTTAAAGGAAAGTTCTGATTTTAAAGAAATGATTTTAAGTCTTGCTGTAACAAAAGAAGATAAAAAAAATGTTATAATTTCTATAGCAGACAAAAATAATTTTTCAAATTTATTTAAAAATTTTTTAGGTCATGTTGCAATAAAAAATAGATTGTTTTTTTTAGAAAAAATTACAGAAAGTTTTCTAAATTTAGTTTTAAAAAATAAAGGGGAGCTAAAAGCAAAATTAATCTCATCAAAAGAACTATCATTACAAGAAAAGAAAAAAATTCAAAAAGAACTATCAGAAGATTTTAAATCTTCTTTAGATATTGACTATCAATATGATCCTGGTCTAATAGCAGGATTAATACTTCAAATTGGAAGTGTAATGGTAGATACTTCAATTAAAACTAAATTAAGAAAATTAGAAAAAAATATGTTAGAAATATAATATGCAAATTAATCCTTCAGAAGTAACAAAAATTTTAAAAGAACAAATAAAAAAGTTTGGAGAAAAGGCTGAAATATCTGAAGTAGGTCAAGTGCTTTCAGTTGGTGATGGTATTGCTAGAGTACATGGTCTAGACAATGTTCAAGCTGGAGAGATGGTTGAATTTTCAACTGGCGTAAAAGGTATGGCGCTCAATTTAGAGGTTGATAATGTTGGTGTTGTTATTTTTGGTGAGGACAGAACTATTAAAGAAGGTGATATTGTTAAAAGAACAGGTTCTATTGTTGATGCACCTGTCGGTAAAGGTTTGTTAGGTAGAGTTGTTGATGCTTTAGGAAATCCTATTGATGGAAAAGGTGATTTGGATAAAAAGTTAGATAGAAAAAGAGTTGATGTCAAAGCGCCAGGAATAATTCCTAGAAAATCTGTAAACGAACCTATGCAAACTGGGCTTAAAGCTATAGATAGTTTGATACCAGTAGGAAGAGGGCAAAGAGAATTAATTATTGGTGACAGACAAACAGGAAAAACTGCTGTAGCTATTGATACAATTATTAATCAAAAAGAAATTAACAAATCTGAAAATGAAAAAGAAAAACTCTATTGTATTTATGTAGCGATAGGACAAAAAAGATCAACAGTTGCTCAAATTGTAAAAACTTTAGAAGATGCTGGCGCTATGGAATATACAATTATAGTTTCAGCAACAGCATCAGATCCAGCTCCACTTCAATTTTTAGCCCCATATACTGGATGCACTATGGGAGAATATTTTAGAGACAATGGCATGCATGCATTAATTGTTTATGATGATTTATCTAAACAAGCTGTAGCATATAGACAAATGTCACTTTTATTAAGAAGACCACCGGGTAGGGAAGCTTATCCAGGAGATGTATTTTATTTACATAGTAGACTATTAGAGAGAGCTGCTAAGCTTAATGATGACCAAGGGGGAGGATCTCTTACCGCATTACCAATAATAGAAACTCAAGCTGGAGACGTTTCAGCATACATACCAACAAATGTAATTTCGATAACAGATGGACAAATATTTTTAGAAACAGAACTATTTAATCAAGGTATACGACCGGCAGTAAATGTTGGTTTATCAGTATCTAGAGTAGGTTCTGCCGCTCAAACAAAAGCTATGAAGAAAGTTGCTGGATCTATAAAACTAGAATTAGCACAATATAGAGAAATGGCAGCATTTGCTCAATTCGGATCTGATTTGGATGCCTCTACACAAAAATTATTAAATAGAGGATCGAAACTAACTGAACTTTTAAAACAAGACCAATACTCACCAATGCCAGTTGCACAACAAGTTATAGCAGTTTTTTCTGGAGTAAGAGGTTTTTTAGATGATGTAGAATTAAGTGATATTAAAAATTTTGAGAAACGAATTTATGAAGAAATCAAATCTTCCAATCCAGATATTATAGATAGCATTAATAGTAGTGGTAAATTGGAAGAAGAAGTAGATAAAAAATTAACAGCATTAATTGAACAATTCAAAAAAATAAATAAATAAAAAATGCCAAGCTTAGATGATTTAAAGAAAAGAATTTCAAGTGTAAAATCAACACAAAAAATTACTAAGGCTATGAAAATGGTAGCTGCTGCAAAATTGAGGAGAGCTCAGGAAAGCGCAGAAAAAGGAAGACCTTTTTCGGATAAAATGAATAATATAATTCTAAATTTGAGTAAATCAGTTTCAGACAAAGCTAGTGCTTCAAAATTTCTTGTTGGAACAGGAAAAGATAACGTGCATTTGTGTGTAATCCTTACATCTGAAAAGGGACTTTGTGGTGGATTTAATACAAATATATGTAGAAAAGCAAAAAACTACTTTGAAAAGATTTTACAAGAAGGAAAAACGCTTAAGATTTTTACAGTTGGCTCTAAAGGAAACGATCAATTAAAAAGAGTTTATGGAAGCTATATTGTAGAAAAAATGAATTTTAAAGGAGTTAAAAAAATTTCTTATAAAGAAGCAGAGAAAGTTGGAAGTAAAATTATAAAAATGTTTAATGAATCTAAATTTGATGTTTGTAAAATATTTTATAATCAGTTTAAAAATGTTATGACACAAATTCCGCAAGCGCAACAAATAATACCAGTTGAAAATAAAAAGGATAATGAAGAAAAAAAGTTAGATAGTTTTTACGAGTTTGAGCCAGAAGAAAATGAAATTTTAGAAAATTTACTTCCAAGAAATATTTCAACACAAATTTTTAAAGCAATATTAGAAAATGGTGCTAGTGAGCAAGGTTCAAGAATGACAGCCATGGACAGCGCTACAAGAAATGCTGGGGATTTAGTAGATAAGCTAACAATAACTTATAATAGAAGTAGACAAGCATCTATAACTAAAGAACTTATAGAAATAATATCTGGAGCTGAAAGTTTATAAAAATGATTAATAAAAATGGAAAAGTTATACAAGTAATTGGAGCCGTAGTTGATGTTAAGTTTGAAGACCAACTGCCAGAAATATTAACTGCTTTAGAATGTGATAATTCTGGGAATAGACTTGTCCTTGAAGTTGCTCAACATCTAGGAGAATCAGCCGTTAGAACTATAGCAATGGATAGTACAGAAGGTCTTAAGAGAGGTGATAAAGTAATTAATACAGAAGCTCCAATACAAGTTCCAGTTGGACCAGAAACTTTAGGAAGAATAATTAATGTTATTGGTGAACCAATTGATCAAAAAGGAAAAATATCAACAAAAGAAACTTGGCCTATACATAGACCTGCGCCTAAATTTACTGACCAATCAACAGAAAGCGAAATATTAGTTACAGGAATTAAAGTTGTAGACTTGCTTGCTCCTTATTCCAGAGGTGGAAAAATAGGATTATTTGGAGGTGCTGGTGTGGGAAAAACAGTAATCATTATGGAATTAATTAATAATATAGCTAAAGCACACGGAGGATTCTCTGTTTTTGCTGGAGTTGGAGAAAGAACTAGAGAAGGAAACGATTTATATCATGAAATGATAGAGTCAGGTGTAATTAAACCTGAAGGAAAAGGGTCTAAAGCAGCGTTAGTTTATGGACAAATGAACGAACCTCCTGGAGCACGAGCACGAGTAGGTTTAACAGGTTTAACAGTTGCTGAATATTTTAGAGACAAAGAAGGGCAAGATGTTTTATTTTTTGTTGATAATATATTCAGATTTACTCAAGCAGGTTCAGAAGTATCAGCTCTTTTAGGGCGAATACCATCAGCAGTGGGTTATCAACCAACTTTAGCGACTGACATGGGAAATTTACAAGAAAGAATTACAACAACTAATAAAGGTTCAATTACTTCTGTGCAGGCTATATATGTTCCAGCAGATGATTTAACTGATCCTGCTCCAGCAACATCTTTTGCACACTTAGATGCAACTACTGTACTATCAAGACAGATTGCTGAGCTAGGAATATATCCTGCAGTTGATCCATTAGATTCCACATCTAGAATTTTAGATCCAAGAATAGTTGGCGAAGAACATTATAGAGTAGCAAGAGAAGTTCAAAGAATTCTACAAAGCTATAAATCTTTACAAGATATAATTGCTATATTAGGTATGGATGAACTCTCTGAGGAAGATAAACTTACAGTAGCAAGAGCGAGAAAAATTCAAAAATTTTTATCTCAACCATTTTTTGTTGCAGAAGTATTTACAGGTTTTCCAGGTAAACTTGTAGATTTAGAAGCAACAATTAAAGGTTTTGATGCTATATGCAAAGGTGAATATGATCATTTACCAGAAAATGCTTTTTATATGGTAGGAACGATAGAAGAAGTCATACAGAAGGCTGAAAAAATGGCTAAGGAAGCAGCTGATTAAATGGAAAATAGTTTTAAACTAGAATTAATTAAACCCGAAAAAATTATTTTTTCTGACGAAGTGGTTATGACTACCTTACCCTCATATGAAGGTGATATGAGTATATTAAAAAGTCATATTCCAATTATTGCTTTTTTAAGACCTGGAATAATAATAGCTGCAAAAAGTGAAAAGCATAATGAAATTTTTTTTGTTGAAGATGGTACGGTTGAATATTTTAATAATAATTTAGTAGTGCTTTCATCTTCTATTATGAATGTTAAAGATTTATCAAGAAAATATTTGGATGATCTAAATAAAGAAACTGAAAATCAACTATCTCAATCTAATATAACTGATCACGATCGGTATATTCTAAATCATAAGCTAGATACAATTAGAGATATAAGAGTTTAATTTATTCCTAAAGAATTTAATTTTTCTTCTATTTTTTTATAAACATTAATTTTAAAAGTAACGGCTACTTTAGTCAGATCTTCTATATTAATCCATTTCCAATCTGAAAATTCTGGATTTTCTGTGTTAACATTAATTTCAATATTTTTTCCTGTAAATTTCATTATAAACCACTTTTGTCTTTGTCCTCTATACTTACCTTTCCAAATTTTACCTAAAAGGTTTGAGGGCAAATCGTAGATAAACCATTCATCCAATTCTTTTACCAATTTTACAGTTTTAACCCCAGTTTCTTCTTCAAGCTCTCTTTTTGCGGCTATCAGAAATTTTTCGTCTTTATGAACGCCTCCTTGTGGCATTTGCCATGAATTTCTGGGATTATCTATTCTTTTTCCAACTAAGATTTGATTTTTATTATTTAATAAAACTATTCCAACTCCAAGTCTAAGTGGCAACTCTTTTTTAGACTCCATCTCAGTTTATCCACTAAAAAGATTAGTTGCATAATTCAATTGATTATCAGTAGAAGTGTTAATAGAAAATTCTTCATTTTCTTCTTCTACTTTAATATCAGGAGATACTCCAACGTTAGAAATAGATTTTCCAGAAGGTAAGTAATATTTAGATATTGTTAATCTGATAGCCCCTCTATTTGTTAAAGGAATAATAGATTGTACTGATCCTTTACCATAAGTTGTCACACCAAGTAATATAGCTCTTTTTTGATCTTGGAGAGCGCCCGCCACAATTTCAGATGCAGAGGCTGAACCATTATTAATTAACACGATTAAAGGTTTACCTTTAATTACATCCCCTTTTTTAGCAAAAAATTTTCTATTCTCTTTACTTTTTCTTCCTTTAGTAGAAACGATTTCACCATCATTAAGAAAAAAATCAGAAATTTTAATTGCTTGGCTTAAAAGACCTCCAGGATTATTTCTTAAATCAAAGATATATCCTACCAATTTTTTATTTTTTTCTAATTTTAATATTTCTTTTTTTAATTGATCGCTGCTATTTTCATTAAAGGCTCTTAATCTAAGATAACCTATTTCTTTATCAATTATTTTTGCAACAACTGATTTTATTTCAATGACTTCTCTAATTAATGTAAAAATTTTTGCTTTTCTTAAACTTTTTCTTCTTATAGTTATTTTAATTGGTGTATTTATAGGACCTCTCATTAAATTTACAGCTTCCATAAGTGTTTTTCCTTGAACTTGCTCACCATCTATCCTGATAATATAATCTCCAGCTTTTATTCCAGCTCTTGAGGCAGGAGTATCATCAATTGGAGTAACCACTTTAACAACCCCACTTTCCATACTTACTTCTATTCCTAAGCCACCAAATTCTCCGCTTGTCTCAGTCTGCATTTCATCAAAAACTTCTGGGCTCATATATGCGGAATAAGGATCTAACGATTGAAGAATACCATTAATAGCATAATCCATAGATTTTTCGTGATCGACCTCATCTACATATTCTTCTTGAATTTTTTCTAAGACTTCCCCAAAAAGGTCAATTTTATTGTATAGCTTATCCATCTCTTGAGAATAAGAAATATTAAAAAAGCTTAATGTAATAATTGCAGTAATAAAAAGGCAATATAAGTTAGTTTTTTTTTTCATATCATTAACTTTTCTTTAGGAATTAATTCTGACCACATTCTTTCTAAATCATAAAATTTTCTTTTTTCGGGGTGAAAAATATGAACAATGATATTTATTGCATCTATAAGCTTCCAGTCGTTACTATTTCGTCCTTCCAAGCGACAATTTTCTAAACCCTTGCTTTTTAATTTTTCTAATAGTATTTCTGATAATGCCTGTATATGTCTTGATGATGTGCCGCTTGCTATAATCATAAAGTCAGCAATTGTAGTTTTATTTTTCAAATTTATAGATTTTATATCTAGTGCTTTATTATCAGCTAAAATAAGTTCAATTTCCTTTTTAAGATAATTAATTTCTTTTAACTGCATTTTTATTTATTTTATCAAAATTTTCTAATTAATGAAGATGAAATATTAATCTTTTTAGAGTTTATATACATCCAATCTTTTTTTTTAAGGCTTTTTGACGCAATAGAGCTAAGAGCTTTGCTTATATAGTTAGATCTAGCAAAAACTACTATTTTTGCAAGATCTGGTATTTTTTTCCATTTTTTCCATTTATGAAATTTAATTAGATTATCAGCCCCAATTAAAAAAAATAATATATTTTTTTTGTTTTTTTTTTTAAGATAATTAAGTAAATCAAAAGTATTTTTAGATTTAATTTTTGTTTCAATATAACGAATAAAAATTTTTTTTTGTTTTTTTGTTTTTTGTTTTGATAATTTTATTCTTTCTCCTATACTTAAGCTTGATTGTTTTTTAAATGGATTCTGCTTTGTTATTACCCATATTAGTTTATCTAAATTAAGTTTTTTAATAGCAATCTTAGAAATATGTAAATGGCCTGCATGTGGAGGATCAAAAGTTCCACCTAAAATACCTATTCTTGTATTATTCTTTTTATATATTTTTTTCAAAAATTATTTCCTTATTTGACCCTTTCCTTCTAAAATATATTTGTATGTAGTTAACTGCTCAAGACCTACTGGACCACGTGGATGAAGTATTCCTGTAGATATACCAACTTCAGCACCAAACCCGAACTCTCCACCATCGGCAAATTGAGTAGAAGCATTGTGTATTGCAATAGAACTTTTAATGCCTGTTAAAAACTTTTTAGCAGTTTTTTTATTATTGGTAACTATCGAATCTGTATGTGATGTACCATGAAGATTAATATGTTTAATAGCACCATCAACTCCATCTACACTTTTTACCGATATGACTGGGGAAAGATATTCTGTGTTCCAATCCTTTTCTTTAGCAATTTTAATTTTTCCTGAATAAAATTTTTTTATAGATTCATCTCCTATTAATTTACATCCTAATTTAGATAGAGATGCTAAAATGGGCTCACAGCAAATTTTAAGACATTTTTTATCTATAAGGAGAGTTTCAGCAGCTCCACAAATACTAAAATTTCTCATTTTAGCGTTTCCAATAATTTTAATTGCCATATTTAAATTTGCTTTTTTGTCTATATAAACATGACATATACCTTCTAAATGTCCAATAATTGGAATTTTAGATTTTATTTGAATTTTTTTTACTAAATTTTTTCCACCTCTTGGAATCATAACATCAATATATTGTTTCATTTCAGAAAGAAGATAATCAACATTAGATCTTTTCTTATTATTAATAAATTGGATGCAGTTCTCATTACAATTTTTTTTCTTAAGAGCCTTTCTAAATAAATCAGATAATATTTTATTAGAATTAAAAGCTTCAGATCCTCCGCGCAAAATTACAGCATTGCCAGATTTAAAACATAAAGCAGAAACATCCGAAGTGACATTTGGTCTGCTTTCATAAATTACTCCAATCACCCCAATTGGCATGGAAATTTTTTTTATAATTAAACCGTTAGGTCTTTTCCATAAAGATAATTTTTTTTCTAATGGATCTGAAAATTTTATTATTTTTTTAATAGATTTTCTAATTTGTATAATTTTTTCTGCATTTAGTTCTAATCTACTAGTCATAGCTATTTTATTTTTTTTCGCACTTGCTATATCTATTCTATTTTTTTTTAAAATTTGATTAGAAAATTTTTTTAAATAATTACTGTATAATTTTAAAACATCATTTCTTTTTTTAATTTTTAAGACAGATAGATCTTTAGCAGCAGTTTTTGCATTTCTACCTACTTTTTCTAAGTATAAATTTTTTGACATCATTATATTTTTACTAGATCGTCTTTATGGACAACCTCTTCTCTGCTTGAATAACCCAGTATATTTTTTATCTCACTACTATGACAACCTCTTATTTTAATAATTTCTGATGATGAAAATGAAGCTAAACCTCTACCACGTTCGTTATTACTCAGATCTTTTATTAAAACATGATCACCTTTTTCAAAAGATCCATTAACCCGCTTAACACCTGCAGGGAGTAAACTTTTTCCATTATTAATAGCGTTTAAGGCACCTGGATCAATAATAATTTCACCTTTTGGTGATACAGAGCCAACAATCCATTGCTTTCTTGCATCAAGTTTGGAAACTTTAGGAATAAACCAAGTACATTTTTTATTTTGAATAATTTTTTTTATTGGATAATTGTAAGTTCCATTAGCTATTGCCATATAACATCCAGACAATTGACAAATTTTAGCAGCTTCAATTTTTGTTTTCATACCTCCGGAACCATAAATACTTTCAGTTTTGATAGCATATTTTTTTATATTAACGTCTATTTTATCAATAATTTTCACTAACTTTGCGTCTACATTATTTTTTGGGTCATTTGTGAAAAGACCATCAACATCGGATAACAAAACTAAGCAATCCGCACTAATAATTTGTGCGACTCTTGAAGCAAGTCTATCATTATCTCCATATTTAATTTCAGAAGTTGCAGTAGTATCATTTTCATTAACTATCGGGACGATTCCCATTTTTAACAAATTGTCTATAGTTCTTCTTGCATTAATTGATCTTCTTCTTTGTTCAGTATCATCTAATGTAAGTAAAATTTGTGAAATTTTAATTTTGCTTATATCAAAAACTTTTTTATAAAAATCCATAAGCTCAATCTGACCAATAGACGCAACAGCTTGGCTCATATCAATTTTTAAGTTTCTTTTCTTAATTTTTAAATATTCGCATCCCATTGCTATAGCACCTGACGATACAATAACCACTTGCTTTTTCTTTTTTAAAAGCATTTTGATGTCTTTTGCAAATTTTTTTAGCCATTCTTTTTTTGGTTTTCCTTTATTATCAATTAAAATTGATGAACCAATTTTAATTACAATTTTTTTAGATTTATTTATATACATTACTAACCAATAACTTTTTAATGGACATTAAACCATTATTTTGTGCAACTGATATTTTGTAAGTATTTTTTTTAACTTCTTTTTTAAAAATACTAATTTTTTTCTTAACATTTTCAACATCAGCTATATCAATTTTATTAAAAACTATAATTTCTTTTTTTTTAAGAAGACTTTTGCTATACTTTGATAACTCTTTTCTTATTTTAAGATAGTTTTCCAGAATGTCTTCATTTGTTATATCAATCAAATGAATTAGACTTTTGCATCTCTCAACATGACGCAAAAATTTGTCTCCTAAACCTATTCCTTCATGAGCTCCCTCGATAAGGCCAGGTATATCTGCTATTGTCACTTCTTTGTCATTATAACTTGCTACGCCCAGGTTTGGATTAAGAGTAGTAAATGGATAGTTTGCAATTTTTGGTTTAGCTTTTGTTAGTGCAGATAATAGACTAGATTTACCTGCGTTTGGCATTCCAATAATACCGATGTCTGCAATAACTTTAAGCTGCAACCATATCCAAAAACTTTCTCCTTCAGAACCATTTGTTTTTTTTCTTGGGGCACGATTTGTAGAACTTTTAAATCTCACATTACCTAATCCCTTTTTGCCACCCTTGGCTATAATTACTTTTTGCCCTTCTATTTTTAGGTCTTCTATTAAAGTATTATTATCTTCTTCAAAAATCTGAGTTCCTACCGGAACTTTTAAAATTAAATCTTCACCAGCTTTTCCAGTTTTTTTCTTACCCATTCCATTTTGCCCTCTTTCTGCTTTAAAATGCTGTTGAAACCTGAAATCAATAAGAGTGTTTAAATTTTCTTCTGCAACTATTATTATTGAACCTCCATCTCCACCATCTCCACCATCGGGGCCACCATACTCGATAAATTTTTCTCTACGAAAACTAGCAGAACCAGATCCACCATATCCTGCTTTAACCAATATCTTTGCTTGATCTAAAAATTTCATAACCTAAAAAAAATTAAAATTAATTTGGATGTTATAAGGAATTAACTGGGGATAACAGAGACAAAAGTTCTATTAAGTCTTGCTGTTTTGAACTGGACTTTCCCTTTTACTAAAGCGAATATTGAATGATCTTTACCCATACCCACATGATCTCCAGGATGGATTCTTGTACCTCTTTGTCTTACTATAATGTTTCCAGGCAATACTAGCTGACCGCCGTATCTTTTAACTCCAAGGCGCCTTCCGGCACTATCTCTTCCATTTCTCGATGATCCGCCTGCTTTTTTTGTTGCCATGTTCTAAATATCCTAAATTAATATTATCAGTTTTTTTTTGTTTTTAAAGGTTTATTTTTAATGTTGCTTTTTACTTTATTTTTATCTTTTATTTTTTCTAAAGATTTTTTAATTCTTTGTTTTTCATCTAATTTTAATTTATTTGCTGCATCGATTTGCTCTTCTCTTGCTTGTTTAGCTTTTACTTTTTCTTTTGTTACATGTTCTCGAGGTCCAGCTTTTGCTATTAGTTTCCCATCCTTTGAAAAAATTTTTGTTATTCTAATTAGAGAAACCTGTTGTCGATGACCATATTTTTTTCTTGAATTTTTTCTTCTTCTTTTTTTGAAAACTAAAATTGTTTTATCTTTTGTATTTTTTAAAATTTCAGCTTCAACTTTTGCACCTTTAATATTTGGATTACCTATTTCACTTACGTTATTATCACTTAAAAAAAGGACTTGTTTAAACTCTACAGTTTCCCCCTCTGCATCGCTAAGCCTTTCAATTTTGAGGATTTCACTTGCTGAAACCTTATATTGCTTGCCACCTGTTTGTATAACTGCGAAAGACATAGTTTTAATTTCATATTTGAAAACAGAGGCAATATAACTTCCTAACTTGCTATGTCAAGTTATAACAGTAACTAAAAAACGTCCTTTAAATCTCTTACTTTCCTGAAAACTTTGTAATCTTCCTGATTTTTCATGTTTAATTTAATTTTAAGGTCATTTTGATCGCATCTTAGAAAAATATTTGAGTTCAGTTCATCTTCTAAGGTAGTGGGGATGGTTGGTAGATTATTTGATCTTAATTTTTTTATTATTTCAACTTTTTTTTTTAGATCTGTATTATTTGAGTCATACTTCATACAAAACTCAGAGTTTTTATAGGTATATTCATGTCCGCAATAAATTTTGGTATTTTTAGGAAATTTTTTTATTTTATTTAAAGATTCTAACATTTGTTTATGATCACCCTCAAAGATTCTTCCACAGCCAAGAGAAAACAAAGTATCTCCGGTAAAAGCTATTTTTTCTTTTTCAAAAAAAAAACAGATATGTCCCAATGTATGTCCAGGTATATGTACTATTTTTACTAATGATTTTCCAAACGTCCACTTTTCATTATCACTAAGAGTAATATTAATTCCAGGAATTCTATGCTTGTCTCCTTCAAACCCAACTACCTCTGCATTATATAATTTTTTTAATTCAATATTACCTCCTATATGGTCAAAATGATGATGTGTATTTAAAATATAATTTAGTTTTAATTTATTTTTAGTTAAAAAAGAAATAATAGGTTTAGCTTCAGATGGATCGATTACACCAACCAATCCGGAATTTTCATCTTTAATAACATAAGCATAGTTATCAGCTAAACATGGTATTGGAGTAATTTGCATATTTTTCTATTGTATAAGAAATATACCAAGTTGTGAAAAAATATTTTTATATTTCATATTTCCTTTTGTAATTTCAGAAATTTTTTCATTCGTCAGGCACATAGATTTATCGATTTTTATATTTTTTTTATTACAAAAATTAACAAAATCCTGAATTGTACACATGTGTAAATTTGGAGTGTTATACCATTCGTCAGGTAAATTTTTTGTTACAGGCATTGTTCCTTTCAATAGCAAGTGTAAACGCACTTTCCAATAACCGAAATTAGGTATTGATACTATTGTCTGCTTTCCTATTCTTAATAGTTGAGCTAAAACTTCTTCGGGATGAAGAAAGGCCTGTAGAGTTTGACTAAGCACAACATAATCAAATGATTTTTCGGGAAACTGAATTAATTCTTTCTCAGCGTCTCCCTCAATAACTGATAATCCTTTGGAGATACATTTTTGCACAAGATCTTTTTTAGGCTCTAGTCCTCTGACATCATTTTTTTGATTTTTTTTAAGATACTCCATAAGAGTTCCATCTCCACAACCAATATCTAACACTCTTTTATTATTTTGAATTATCTTAGATATAGCCTTAAATTCATTTTTCATGATTTATTTCATTATAAGTTGAGTTAATAAATTCTTTTAGTGTTTTTAAAAATTCTGGAACATTGAGAAGAAATGAATCGTGTCCTTTATCAGAATTAATTTCAACAAACCCTACATTAGCTCCACAAGCGTTTAAGGCTATAACTATTTCTTTATTTTCGTTTGTAGGGTAAAGCCAATCAGATGAGAATGAAATTATGCAAAACTTTGATTTCGTATTTTCAAAGGCACGTGATAAATTACCGTTAAATTGCTTTTCTAGATCAAAATAATCCATAGCTCTAGTAATATAAAGATAACTGTTAGCATCAAACCTATCTACAAAAGTTGATCCCTGGTAGCGTAAATAACTTTCTATTTCAAAATCTGCCTCAAAACTAAATTTTAAACTTCCTTTATCTTGAAGTTTTCTTCCAAATTTTTCTTGTAATCCTTTTTTAGAAAGGTAAGTAATATGTGCAGCCATTCTTGCAACTGCTAAGCCTTTATTAGGTACCGAACCTTCTTTTTTCCAATTAGGATCAGCCATAATTGCTTGACGACCCAATTCGTTCAAAGCAATATTTTGAGCTGAGTGACTAGCACTACATGCTATTGGTATAGCAGAGTGGGCCATGTCTGGATATAAGGAAACAAATTGTAATACTTGCATTCCACCCATTGATCCACCAGTAACAGCTAATAATTTTTTAATACCTAAATAATCTAATAAAAATTTCTGTGCTTTTACAATATCTGTTATTGTTATTACAGGAAAAGTAGTGCCAAATATTTTATTAGTTTCTGGATTAATTTCTTTGGGTCCAAAGCTTCCCATGCAACCACCTAAAACATTAGCACAAATTACAAAATATTTGTTTGTATCAATTGCTCTATCTGGTCCAACAGCAAACGTCCACCATCCTTCTCTTTTAGTAATAGGATTAATACCTGTAACAAACTGATCTCCTGTTAAGGCATGGAATGTAAGGATAGCATTACTTTTACTTTTATTTAAAGTTCCATAGGTCTCATAGGCTAAAGAAAAATCTTTAATTGTTTTACCGCAATCAAGTTCTAACGATTGATCAATAATCAACTTTTTCATATTTTTTGTATCAGTATTCATAATAAACAAAAAAAAACCCAGCTAAGCCGGGCAAAAACCTTTTTAGCTGTTTTTTTTAAGCGCTCGCAATTCAGTTAAATCAGCGCTTATTTGTTGTACTAAAAAGTACATGTTTTGTCAATTTAGGTTGTATTTATTTTGCCACAAAGAATCGTATATAGTATTTACCAGTACAACTTATTATATATTAATAAAATTATGATGTTACCAAAACCAAGAAATATAAATGTTGATAGGTATGTTGGGGGATTATCAAAATATCAAAAAATTGGTAATTCAATAAAACTATCCGCAAATGAGTCTGCTCTAGGGCCTAGCCCAAAAGCTATAAAAGCATTTGAAAGAGATAAAAATAAAATTCTGAGTTATCCAGAGTCTGACTCAAACTCATTAAGAGATGCTATAGCTAAAAAATTTAATATTAAATCGAATAGAATCATTTGCGGAACAGGATCAGATCAAATATTTGATTTAGTTTGTAAATCGTTTTTACAAAAAGGTGATGAAGTTGTTGTTACAGAATTTGGATTTATTATGCATAAAATTTATGCATCAATTCATGGTGCTAAAGTTTTAATAGCAAAAGAAAAGCAATATAAGGCATCAATAACTGAAATACTTAAAAAAATTACTTATAAAACAAAAATTGTATTTATTGCTAATCCTAATAATCCTACAGGAACTTATTTGTCAAAAAATGAAATGCTTACTTTAAGAAAAAAACTTAGAAGCAACATACTTTTAGTTGTAGATGATGCATATTTTGAATTTATGAATAGAAGTGATTTTAAATCAGGATTAGATCTTTTTAAGAACAAACCAAACGTTTTAATTACTAGAACTTTTTCAAAAATTTATGGCCTTGCTGGTTTAAGATTAGGTTGGGGCTATTCGTCAAAGAAAATTATTGATTCAATGTATCGAATTAAACCTCCTTTTAATGTTAATAGAGCAGCACTTGCCGCAGGTATAGAGGCCATTAAAGATAATAAATGGACAAGAAAAGCAATTAAGCATAACACAGTGTGGGCAAAAAAAATGTTTTTTATATTAAAAAAAAATAATATTAAAACAAATAAACCAACAGCAAATTTTTTTTTAATGAATTTTAGTAAAACTAAAATTAATTCAAACCAAGTTTTTAAGAAGTTAGCTAATAAAGGATTAATTTTAAGAAAAATGTTACAATATAAAATACCTAATTCTTTAAGATTCACTATTGGAAATAAAAAAGCAAATGAACATTTTATTAAATCTATAGAAAATATTTTAGAATAATGTTTAAAAAGGTATGTATAATTGGATGTGGTTTGATTGGATCTTCACTGGCAAGAGCAATAAAAAAAAATAATTTAGCGGAGAAAATAGTTTCTTCTAATAGATCAGAGTCAATAAATAAAAAAGTGATTGAATTAAAAATAGTTGATCAATCTAGTGCAGATACTAAAAAAATGGTTGAAGGATCGGACTTGGTTGTAATTGCAACACCTCTAAGTAGCTACGAAGATGTAATTTTAAAAATTAAAGATTCTCTAAAAAATGGAAGTATATTGACTGACGTTGGATCTGTTAAGGAAAATATAATAAGTTTAATTGAAAAAAATATTCCAGAAAATATATCTTGGATACCATCTCATCCAATTGCCGGAACAGAAGAAAGTGGACCCGAATCAGGATTTTCGCAATTATTTAAAGATAGATGGTGTATTTTAACACCAAGTAAAAAAGCAAAAGAAAAAGAAATAAATTTACTTAAAAGTTTTTGGGAAAAAGTAGGAAGTAAAGTTGATATAATGGAAGCAAAACAGCATGATTATATTCTGTCTATTACCAGTCACATCCCGCACTTAATTGCTTATAATGTTGTAAACACAACTTTAAATATTCAGGATGAAAAACAATCAGATATCGTAAAATATAGTGCAGGTGGATTAAGAGATTTTACGAGAATTGCAGCTTCTAACCCTATTATGTGGAGGGATATTTTTATTCAAAATAAAAAAAATACTTCAGAAATGATAAATAAATTTATTGAAAATTTAGAAAACTTAAAAGAAGCTATTGAAAGCGAAGATGGAAAAAAATTGGAAAAAATATTTTTGAAAACAAAAAAAATTAGACAAAACATTATAGAAGCAGGACAAGACGTCGAAAAACCAAACTTTGGGAGAAAATAAAAACTAGGAAATATTTTTTATTTCTGAATATATTGTATCTTCCAAATTTTTAATAAAATCATCTCTACTTAAACCAGGTTTTATTGGCTCTAGTAAAGATATTGTTATTTTACCTGGATGTTTAATTATTCCTTTTTTAGGCCACACATTTCCAGAGTTTAGGGCGATTGGAACACAAGAAATATTTAAAGCCTCATATATTCTTCCTACACCTTTTTTGAATGGAATTTTTTCATCTACCTTTACTCTTGTACCTTGAGGAAAAATTAAAAGAGGTCTATTTTCATTTTTAATAATTGTAGCAACTTGATCAAAAAAACTAAGATTATCTTTTGTTGTTGTATCTCTTACTATCGCAATAGATTTAATTTTCTTCAAGTAAAGTCCAAACAGAGGAATTCTCAAAAGCTCTTTTTTTAAAATAAACACAGGATAATCAAGTACAGCCTGCAGTGCAAAAGTTTCAAACATGGACTGATGCGCACAAGCCACAAAATATTTTTCAGTTTTAGGAATATTAGCTAATCCTACAATCTCTACTTTTGTTTTTAAAAAAAACCTGACAACAAAAATTACATAATGTCCTAATAACTTTCCAAATAACAAAGTCAACTTTGTTGGTAGCAATAAAGATGGCAGTGCAATCAAAAATATAAAAACTATTCCTGAATAAAAAAATATATTAAAAAGTAAAGATCTTAAAAGTAGCATATTAATTAAATTGCAAATTAATTATTAATTAAAGTTTCTAAACTTTGTCTTTTTTTAATTAGTTTATGTTTAGAACCATTTACCATAATCTCAGAAATTATAGGTCGAGTATTGTAATTTGAAGATAAAGACATTCCATAAGCTCCAACATCAGTTATAGCTACATAATCCCCTTCTTTAATTTTTGAAAAAGATTTTTGATTTAAAAACTTATCAGAAGTTTCACAAACTGGCCCAACAAACTCTATTTTACCAAAAATTTTTTTTTTGTTTTTTTTTAAAGGAATAATTCTATGAATGGAATCATACAAAGCTGGTCTCATCAAATCATTCATTCCTGCATCTAAAATTATAAAAGTTTTACTATTACTTTTTTTAATATAAGTAACCTTTGAAATTAAAATAGAAGTATTCCCAGCAATTACTCTGCCAGGCTCAAATATAATTTTTATTTTTCTATTTTTTGTAAATTTACTTACAAGTTTAGCATATTGATTAAGGTTAAGTTTTTTTTGCTTACTTGAATAAGAAATTCCCATACCACCACCTAAATCAATAAACTTAAAATTAATTTTAGTTTTATTAATTATTTTATTTATAACAGCTAGTACTTTTTTAAATGGTTTAATGCTAGTTATTTGGCTTCCAATATGTACACTAATAGCTTCTAATTTTAAATTTTTCATTTTACTAACTTTTTTGCAGAGAATTATGCAATCGTTATAATTTAATCCAAATTTATCGTCTTTACCTCCGGTAGATATTTTTTTATTAGTTTTGCCAGTTACATTAGGGTTTAATCTTATGCCAACGGAAATTTTTTTTGAAATTTTTTTTGAAATTTTATTAATAAGATTAGCTTCACTCTCAGATTCCATATTTATAAGCAAAATTTTCTTTTTTATTGCTAATTTAATCTCTTCATCTGTTTTTCCAACACCAGAAAAAACTATTTTCTTCGCATTAATACCTGCTTTTGTAGCCTTTAATAGTTCACCACCAGACACTACATCAGCACCTGATCCAATCTTTTTTAATTCCTTAAGAAAATGTATATTTGAGTTAGATTTTACGGAAAAACATATTAGAGGTTTAGTATCTCTAAACGTGTTACTAAATTTATAAAAATTACTTTTTAATTGTGCAAGCGAATAGCAATAAAAAGGAGTTTTATACTTTCTTGTAAGTGAAAGTGCTGTGATTTTTTCAACACAAAGGTTATTTTTTCTTAATCCAAAATAATTCATTTTTTAAATTATATTTTTTTTACTATATATATTTTGTGATTGATATTCCGGAGTATCTTTTTTTCCACATCCTGAAAAAAGTATGCTTATTATAATAATTAATAAAAAAGTACGCATTATTTAAATTCCTTTTTAAGACTTGATATCATTTTCTTGATATTTTTTATCGAAGTTCCTCCATACGAAGATTTTAAATTCACTGAATTTTTTACATCAAATATTTTCATAACATTTTTATCTAAATCTTTTTTCACTTTTCTTATTTCTGAAAGATCAAGTTCATTTAATTTCTTTTTTTTCTTTTCAGCATAATTTACTAGTTTTGCAGAAATTTTGTAACCCTCTCTAAATGAAAGATTTTTCTTTTGAACCAGATAATCAGCAAAGTCAGTTGCGGTAGTGTATCCCTCGTTAGCCAAAGCTAGCATCCTTGGTTTATTAGGTTTTAAATTTTTTACTAGTTCGTTCGCAATTAAAATTGATTCTTTAATCACATCATAACTGTCAAAGACTTGTTTTTTATCCTCTTGCATGTCTTTATAATAGGAAAGAGGCAAACCTTTCATAGTAGTTAATAATGCCTGAAGTTTTCCAAAATTTTCTCCCGCTCTTCCTCTTATTAACTCAGCGGGATCTGGATTTTTTTTTTGGGGCATTATCGACGAGCCTGTTAACATTTTATCATCAAACTTAATTAAGTTAAAAATATCTGAATTCCATATAACAAGCTCTTCAGCTAGTCTTGATATATGTACGGCACATATAGATGCTGCCGACAAAAAATCTAAAGCAAAGTCTCTGTCCGAAACCGTATCAATTGAATTTCTTGTTGGTTTTTTAAAGCCTAGTTTTTTAGATGTAAAATTTCTATCAATATTATATGAAGTTCCAGCTAGCGCACAAACACCAAGTGGGCATTCATCAATATAATTTATATTATTAAAAAATCTTTTTTTATCTCTTTTAAACATTTCAACATAAGCCAACAAATAATGAGCAAAAGAAATTGGTTGTGCATTTTTTAAGTGAGTAAATCCAGGCATTATTGTATCAACATTATTTTCAGATTTATGCAAAAAAGTTTTAATTAAACTATTTAAATTAATAATTATTTCTTTTGATGATTTTTTGATCCATAGTTTAAAATCTGTAATTACCTGATCATTTCTTGATCTTGCTATATGTAAATACCCAGCATCATTTCCAATAATTGCAAATAACCTCTTTTCAATATTTAAATGGATGTCTTCATATTTTTTACTAAACAAAAATCTATTTTTTTTAATTTCATTATTAATTTTTTTTAAACCGTTTATTATTTTTTTTCCTTTTGCTTTATCTATAATTTTTTGTTTCACTAGCATTTGCGTATGAACAATAGAACCAAAAATATCTTCCTCAAATAGTCTTTTGTCTACATCAATTGATGCACCAATTTTTTCAAATATTTTTGAAACTGGGCTTTTAAATCTAGTCTCCCAAACAGTTTTATTTTTATTTCTCATATGTTAAGTTTATATATCTAATGTTAATAAATAAAAAAAATACAAAAATTTTAATTATTCTATTTTGTTTTAGTATTTTTTCATCAATATCACAAACGAACGAAAGTGTCCCATTCAATAATATAGCTGTAAATGAAACTCCAAAGTCAATTTCACAAGTTATATTTGAAGACTTTTTGGGAAATAAGATAAATTTAAAAGACTATTATGGAAAACTTATCATTATCAATTTTTGGGCCACTTGGTGTGCTCCTTGCAAAGAAGAGATGCCTGGATTGGATAGTCTCTATCAAAATAAAAAGTTTAAAAGTTTAAAAATATTTGCTGTAAATATGGAACAGCCCAATCCTGCAAAAACAAAAATTTTTTTTGATAAAAAATTAAGTTTTGTAAAATTATTTAAATTAAGAGGTGTACCAACAACAGTTTTAATTAACAAAAAGGAGAAGAGTTTGCAAGAATTACTGGTTTAATTAACTTTAAAGATAAAAAATTTATAAAATGGCTATCTAAATATGACTAAATATATTCTAAACACCACTTCTGTATCTCCATTATTAAAAACTAAACCAAAACAAATTATTGTTTTATGTCATGGCTATGGAGGAGATGGAAAAAATATAAGTACTTTAGCAATAAGTTGGAAAAGATTTTTACCTGAAGCTATTTTTTTTTCACCAGATGCACCAGAAGTATGTGCTGTAAATCCAAATGGGTACCAGTGGTTTGATTTAACATCAGAAAACGAAGAGATTATTTTAGAAAAATCCTTAAAAGCTGAAGAAAAATTAAATACGTTTTTAGATCAAGTTCTTGATGATTTACAATTATCGCCAAGTAATTTAGCTCTAGTAGGGTTTAGCCAAGGCTGCATGATGAGTATTCAAGTTGGATTAAAAAAAAAGGAAAAAATCAATAGTTTGATTGGCTATTCAGGAAAAATAATAAATAAAAAAAATTTATCAAATAATATAAATTCAAAACCGAAAATATTTTTAATGCATGGAGATAATGACACAATTGTTTCGCCAGTACATTTATTAGAAGCAAAAGAATATTTAACTAGACATGGTATGAAAATAAAAACTAAAATATTTAAAGATTGTGATCACCAAATACCTGTTGAAGGTTCCAGTTTAGGCTTAGAGTTTTTAAAAAAAAATTTTTCTTAAATTAATAATTTTTTAATAAAACTATTTCTTGCAAATTTAATTCTAATCCGCTAACTTATTTTTATGATAATATCTTCTTCTGAAAAAATACCGCTAGAAAAATGTCCGGCATTAGTTTTAAATGCAGATTTCAGACCGTTAAGCTATTATCCTCTTTCATTATGGTGTTGGCAAGATGCGGTTAAATCTGTTTTTTTAGATAGAGTAAGCATTGTATCAAATTATAAAAGAAAAATAAGAAGCCCATCTTTTGAGATGAGTTTACCAAGTGTTATAGCGTTGAAAAATTTTATTAGACCTTCTGAAAATCCAAATTTTACTAGATTTAATGTATTTCTTAGAGATAAATTTACGTGTCAATATTGTGGAGATAAAAAAGATTTAACTTTTGATCACCTTCTTCCAAAATCAAAAGGTGGTGTTACAAATTGGGATAATGTAGTTACAGCTTGTTCTTATTGTAATGTACAAAAGGGAGGAAGATTATACAGAGAATCAGGAATGCATCTTAAGAGGAAACCTTTTCGACCTACAGTTGGCGACCTTCATCAAAACGGAAGAAATTTTCCGCCTAATTTTCTACATGAAAGTTGGATGGATTATTTGTACTGGGATGTTGAGTTGCTACCTTAGTACCTTTAAATTTTTTCTGAAATAACGATAGCAATTTTTGAGCCAGCCTTTATCACGTTATTCATTATCGAATAAAAACCTTTATTTGTAGCTCCCGCTTCATATGCTATATTTTTGTGATTGGATTCGTCTTCCTTAAATTTTTCAATTTTTTCTTTTAACTCTTTTTCGTCACTTCCTAATATTTTCAACTGATTATGATAATGATCTTCAATAACTTCTTCGACCGAAGCAGTACATAACATAGTGGCTTTTTTTCCAAGTAAAACTGTTCCAAATCCAAGAGTAACACCCATCAAATCCCACAAAGGCAAAAAATATGTAGGTTTTATTTTTCTTTTTTGAATTTCTTTTTCAAAATACTCCAGATGTTCTTTTTCATGTTCTTTCATTTCTTCAATTTTGTTTTTTAAAAAATCATCTTGTTTAATGGTTTTCAAAGCTAATAATTGTCCTTCATAAATTTTGATAGCAGCTCGTTCTCCCGCATGGTCAACTCTTATAATTTCTTCTAGTTTTTTTTGATTAGTTTTTTTCATAATTTAAAAATAATTTAAGAAATATAACACTTAAAATAAAAGAAAAAATGGTATTAATTGAAGCAAGCGATAAACCAAACAATTTGAAGCTGACATCTCTACAGCTTACGTTGTTTTGCTTAAGTTGATTTAAAAGCTCTTCTTTTGATAAAGCTTCTGATGTATTTTTAATATTACACACAGAGAGTTCTGAAAAAAATTCTTGCTCTATACCAAAATGATAAAAGGCTAAAACTGTACTGATAGAAAATGTTATAGTTAAAATTAATAAAGTAATTTTTTCATTTTTTTTAAAAAATAAAAATTCAATAATTAATAAAATAGAAAGAATATATGGAATTCTTTCGTAGATACAAAGCTTACACGGACTATGATTTAAACCATATTCGATAAAAAATGCACCTAATAAGGAAAGCAAAATTACTAAAAGAATTAAAATTAAAAATATATTATTTTTTTTTGACATTATTTAATTAAATATTAGATAATATGCAGCAGATATTACAATAATTATACCGGCTATTATTATACTAAGTTGACCGCCTTTTTGTTTTAAAAAAGGCTCTATTCTTGGACCAAACTTATAAGCAATGTATGAAATTAAAAAAAATCTTAAACCTCTTGCAATAAGGCAAGTTATAATAAAAAGTAAAATATTAAAATGAACAAACCCACTAGTTATTGTTACTATTTTAAATGGTAAGGGAGTAAATCCAGCAATAAATAAAACCACTATTCCAGCAAACATTCCTATTTCGGAAGCAAGTTTTTCCTTAAATATACTGGCATTATCACCACCGAGCAGTTCAAAAATTTTAATTCCTATTTCGTTAAAAAAAAGATAACCTATTAAATACCCGACTAGCGCACCCAATACTGAAAATATTATTGCAATTATTGAAATTTTTAAGAATTTTTTTTTTGCTATCACCATAGGAATAATCATAACATCCGTAGGTATTGGGAAAATAAAACTTTCTAAAAAAGAAATAATAGCTAAAATATAATTAGCACTTTTATGTCCTGCCCAAGCAATGCATAAGTCGTATAATTTTTTAATCATTTTTTATTTGATATTTTTTTATTACCCTATACTATTTTTTATTATGGCTAAAGTTTTTGAAATAGGAATTTCAGACAATATTAAAGGTGAGATGAAAAATGTTAATAATATTAAAATCTTTGCCGGCAAAGGTTTAGAAGGTGATAGACATTTTAAAGCTGACAATGAGAAGAGGCGTCAAATTGCACTTATAGAATTTGAAAATATTAATTATTACAATAAAATCTCAGGAACATCTATTAAGCCAATTAGTTTTAGAAGAAATATCATTACTCAAGGTATTAAACTTAATGATTTTTTAAATAAGGAATTTTTAATAGGAAAAGTAAAAGTTAAAGCTCATGATTTATGTAGACCATGTAAATATTTACAAGAAAGGCTCAAGCAAAGCAATATAATAAAAGAATTTATGTATAAGGGAGGACTCAGATGTGAGATATTAAATGATGGAGAGATAGCTGTAGGAGGTTTAATTAAAACTTAAAAATATTAATTTATGGAAATAGTTATAAATTTCTCAGTCTGTTTAGTTTTAAAGGGTCTTTATTAGGAACACCTAGCAAAAAAAAGGCTTAATTTAATAAATATTTTAAATTAATGTTCCTCTTTGTTCAATTTTAACTTTAATTTTAAGCTTTGTCTGGTTTAGTCGAATTTTATTTTGAATATCTGTAATTTTTTTTACTGTGGCATAATATTTTTTTTTCATTTTTTCATTTTTTATTATATTGTTTTGTTCTTCATACAAATTATTTTTGGTTTTTTGTAGTTTATGCAAATCTTTATTGTAAAAATCTTCACATCTAATAAAATCTATCCAAACTAAATTTTCTATTTTAGTGGATTTATGTTGAAACAAACCTAGTTTTACTTTGCATTTATTGCAATTGAAAATTTTTTTTAGTATCCATTCAGATAAAATTTCAATTTTATTTTCATAGGCAACCCCATTTACCTTTACTACGTTGATTGTTTTGCAGCATGGGCAACTTTTAATTTTAGGTAAAAAAGAAAAAAACATATTAATATTTTATAACTACTGGAGACAATTTCAAGGTACGTAAGACCCATAATGGGTTTTACTTAAATTTTCTGAGATTAAATGCCATTGTGTCAGTAGACATTGCAAAAAAAAACTGTGAAAATTGTGTTATGAAAAAACTTTTAAGGATCTTGGTTCTGGGTTTGATTATTATCCCACAAATTGCAGGATAACTTGTGCTAGACTTGTACCTAGAAAGATTAAAATAAATTTAGTTGCGTATTTAATAATTTAAAACATAATATACACGTGAACATTAACTAATATGATGAATGGGCGAATGGCGGAACTGGTAGACGCGCAGGACTCAAAATCCTGTAGTAGCAATACTGTGAGAGTTCGATTCTCTCTTTGCCCACCAAAATAAAATGAAATTAAATGAATTTAACAGTTTAATAGATTTATATTTCTACCAGGCTAAAAAACAAAATCATCAAGCTGTTTTTTTAGAATGGCTTAATCCAAAAAATAAAGTGAAGTTTACTTGGGGAGAAACATCATTAAGTATCTATAAATTCGCAAAGATTATAAAAAAATACATCAAAGAGGGTGACAGATGTCTTCTTGTTTCAGAAAATAGACCTGAGTGGTTAATTTCTGATATCGCAATAATGTTAGCAAACGGAATTACAGTGCCAGCGTATACTACTTATACCGAAAAAGATTATGAATATTTAATAGAGGATTGCGAACCTTCTATAATTATTGTTTCGAATAATTTAATGCATAAAAAATTGAAATATATAATTGAGAAGAAATCGTTTATAAAAAAGATAATTACTTTTGATGAAATAGAAAAAGTTGATTATAAAAATAAATATTTAAGTTTTAAATCAATAAATGAAAAAAAATTAGAAGAAAGTGAAAAAATAAAAAATTTAAGTATAAAAAGAAATTCACCAGCTTGTATAATATATACATCCGGAACAGGAGGAAATCCCAAAGGGGTTATCTTAAGTCATGGAGGAATATTAAATAACTTAGAAGGTGCTTCTGAAATTTTAAAACCATTAATCTATAAAAAACCAATATTTTTAACTTGGCTTCCACTATCCCATTCATATGAGCATACTGTTCAATTTGTACAAATTGCAGTTGGGGCAAAAGTTTTTTACGCAGAAAAAATAGAAAAACTTTTAGATAATATTTCAGAAGCTAAACCTACGATAATGACAGCTGTTCCAAGATTCTATCAAAATCTTTATAATAAAATAAATGTGAATATGAAAAAGGCTAAAGGGCTTAAGGCAAAATTAATTAAGTCTACAATTAAGCTGGGGAAAAAAAAGCTTTTAAAAGAAAAAATGAGTATTTTAGAAAAGCTAATAAATTTAATTTTAGACATATTAGTTAGAAAAAAAATAAAAAAGCAGTTTGGTGGAAATTTAAAAGCTTTTGTGTCTGGTGGTGGTGCATTAGATCGAGAAATAGGCCAATTTTTAAATGCCATAGGATTATCGACTTTACAAGGTTATGGTTTGACAGAAACGTCGCCGGTGGTTAGTTGCAACCCAATAAATAAAATTCGAGTTGAAACAGTTGGACCACCATTTAAAGGCAACGAAGTAAAAATAGCTGAAGATGGTGAAATATTAATTAAAGGAGAAAATGTAATGTTGGGCTACTGGAATAAAAAAGAAGAAACAAAACAAGTGATCAAGAACGGATGGTTGTATACTGGAGATATTGGTGAAATAGATCCAAAAGATGGATATCTAAAAATTACGGATAGAAAAAAAGATATAATAGTTAGTGCAGGTGGAGACAATATTTCCCCAGCAAAAATTGAAAATCAACTATCAAACTCTTTAGAAATAGAACAAGCTATGGTTTATGGAGATGGAAAAAATTATTTAGTTGCACTTATTGTTCCCAGCAAAGAATTTAGTAAACAAAAAGAAAAAATTGATGAAATAGTAAATAAAATTAATAATAATCTAACTTTAGTTGAAAAAATAAAAAAATTTTACTTAATTGAAGAAAGTTTTACAATTGAAAATGGTTTGTTAACACCCACAATGAAAGTGAAGAGAAGCAAAGTTATTATAAAATATAAAAAAATTTTAGAAAGTTTTTATAAAAATTAGTAAAAATAAAAAAATTTAAGTGCAAAAAGACATTGTTATTACTTGTTTATTTGTTAACTAGAAAAATAAATAAATTTTTAATTTTTAATTATTTTTTATAAAATTTGTTAACATAATTTATGTTTGACATAAGTAAAAAAACAAATAAAGCTTGAATTAATAAACGAATCACTTGTTGATTTGTTTTGTTAAAACATAAAAGGGAGCACAAAATGGCTAAACGTAGAAAAAAGAAAAAAGCTAAAAAGAAAGCTAAAAAAAGAAGAAAAAGATAAGTTAAGCTTTTTTAAAAAGTATTGCGCCCTCCTTGATAATTAATTAAGGGGGGCGTTTTTTTATTTAGAAGCTTGTAATATTGGCGTTCCATCTGGAATTAAAGCTTGTTCACGTCTGAGTGCTTTATCCATTTTTGATTGAACTTTGTCACCGAGCACTACTTCAAACTCAGATTTTAATCGTTCATACGCTTTTTCAAAAAGTTGTCTTTCACTATAAGACTGTTCAGCTATTACGTCAGTCTTTTTATTTAAATCTCTAACAACTTCTGCTAGCTCATAAAGTTTTCCTGAATTTATTTTTTGCTCATATTCTTGCGCTCTTCTACTCCACATAGTTCTTTTTACTTTTGGCTTACTTTTTAAAATACTTATTGCTTTATTAATTTGATTTATACTTGATACAGGTCTCAAGTGGGATTGTTGATTTAAAGGTATGCTTAATGTTAATTTTTCTTTTTCTATAAGAACTTTATAAAAATTTATATCAATATTTCCTATTTTCGCTTTTTCGATTGCAATTATTTTACCAACACCATGTTTTGGATACACGACATAATTCTTAATACTATAAATTCCTTTTTCATTAGCTTGTTTCTTTATTTTTTTAATCTCAACTTTTTCCTCATTTGATTTAAATATTTTTTGTGCAACTATTTTTTTTGTAGGTGATATTTTTTGATTTTTTTTTATTTTCTTTATTTTCTTTTTTCTACCCATATTTATAATTAATCTCCTTTTCCTGGATTTTCACTTAAGTACTTTATTTTATTTTTGACACCATCCCATTTTTTCCAATCTTTTGGAACATCTTCTTCTCTCCTTTTTGTAATATTTGGCCAAATCTCACTAAATTTTGTATTTAATTTAACCCACCCTTCTGTATTGTCGTTCGTATCTGGTTCGATTGCGCTTATTGGACATTCTGGTTCACAGACACCACAGTCAATACATTCTTCTGGTTTTATAGCTAAAAAATTTTCACCTTCGTAAAAGCAATCTACTGGACAAACCTCAACACAATCCATCAGTTTACATTTAATACATTTGTCATTAACAATATAAGTCATATTTTAATTATTTAAATTTTGTATTTTTAATCTAATTTCTCCACTCTCTTTATCTGAAATATATAATAAACCGCAAAGTCTTCTAATTAAATTTGATTCATAGTTATCATTAGTGCCATCTGAATATACAATTTTCCAAAGTATTTCAATTATTTTAAGTTTAAATTCTATTGGTTGTTTTTTAATTTCTCTAGTGAACTCAATAATTTGATTGGATTTTTTTTCTTTTTTTTCAGCAATTACCAACAAACCTTCGGCATCTTCTGGAGTTGTTAGGTCTAGACTTATCAAAGCTTTTTTAATTATTATTTTTTCAACATTTGTATAAACTTCATCAATTTTTGCGGCATGCACTAACAATGCAGCTACTAAAACATTCTTATCATCAGTAATTTTTTTTTCTTTTTTAAAAATTTTATTAAACATTTATCGCAATTTCAACACTGAAAGTTTATCAAAAGGTGTACCTTTATTTGATTTTTTTACAATAGGACTCTTTTTCCTTTTTACATGTTTTGGTTGGTAGTTAAAGAACTCTTCCTTAGCTTTATTAACTTTTTTACGTTTATATTGCATCAATTCTAGTAATTTATAAAAATTTTCTTTATTGCATCCGATTAAATTTATCATATTAGAATCAATTTTAAACGCTCCATCTTTAGTATTATTAATAATTTGTAGAAAAAGTCGTTCTAGAATATCAACTCTAATATAAAACTTATCAAAATTTTCAAAACCACATATTAGCATAAATTTTTCTTTTTCCTTCGTTTCGTTTTTTAAGAAATTTAAACCCGATACAGGAATATTATATTCTAATTCTTTCGGAAAATATAATTTCCATAATTTTACTCTAAGGTTAACCGCATTGGGTTTTAGCATTTTAGGAAGAAAAATATGATATCTTCCAATTTTAATTCCAATTTTTCTTAAATTAATTCTTTCTTCTTTTGGAATATTTTTTAATACTTCATTTATAGCTTCTCTTTTCATCACTCCATTTTTTTCATATAGTTGAAAACAAAGGGCTCTGGAGTAGCTATTTTTTAATTTAGATTGACTGAGTTCTACTAGATCTACTAACTCAGTTGTAATAAGTTTTCGTAGCTTCTGCTCTAAATTATTTTTTAGCTTTTCTTTTGATTCTAAGTCAGCAGCTTCATCAACTAATATTTCTAATTTCGGATTTAAATAATTTTTTCCTGGCACAATATAAGCAATAGGGTTTTCCATCCAATATATTTTATGATCATCACCAAGATTTAAATCTTCAGTTTTTATTATTTTATTAACTCTTCGCATTAACTCAGGCGCTATAGCTTGCCGTGCAGCTTTTTTGAGAGATTTTATATCAGTTTTTAACGATCCAGATCTAAGATCTAATTCTAATTTCAAACCCTTTAATCGTCCTATGTATTGACCATCAATAATAACTTCATTTTCATTTTTTATTTCTGTTACTAAATTAATATCTTGTGTTAAATTTTTAGATAAAACGCTTATTCTTTTATCAACAAAGCTTTTTATAAGTTCTTCGTGAAGTTTTTCAGATAATTTATCCTCAATGTTTTTCGTTCTTTCTACCCAGTAATCAGAATTATCTACCCAATCCTTTTTGTTAGAAACGTACGACCACGTTCTGACATTTGAAATTCTATTTGTTAAAGTATCAATATTTCCATCATATTTATCTAAGTATTTAAGTTGTGTTTTCATATAATCATTTGAAACTTTTTCATCGTTAGATATCAAAAATTCAAAGACTTTTTTTACTATATCTATGTGGCTTCCATAAGCTTTTTTTGAAAAATCTGGTATTTGGCAACACTGCCATAGAATTTTAATAATATCTCTATTATTTTCTATTCTAGTAAGATTATTATTTTTTATTAAAAATTTTAAAACTTTTTCATCTTCACATTCATGAATTTTTCTTAAAAAATCATTATATGATTTTTTTTCTATTGAGTGAATTAAATTATTTAGGTTTTCAAAATTAAGATTAGAGTTTCTCCAATAAACTATATTTACCTTGTCAAAACTATGATTTTCTAGCTTTTCTATTTCGCTAGATGATAAATCTTCACACTTTTCAGTTGTTCCAAAGCTGCCATCATTAATATGTCTACCAGCTCTACCAGCAATTTGGGAAATTTCATTTAAATTTAAACGTCTAGTTTTTTTTCCATCAAATTTTTTTAAATTGCTAAAACTAACATTATCTATATCCATATTAATTCCCATTCCAATTGCATCAGTTGCTACAAGAAAGTTTGCATCTCCAGATTGATAAAGTTCTACTTGTGAATTTCTAGTTTTAGGACTTAATGAGCCCATGATTATTGCGGCTCCTCCTTTTTGTCTTCTTACTAATTCTGCAATTGCATAAACTTCATCAATTGAAAAAGCAATGATTGCTGTTTTTGGATTTAAACGTGATATTTTTTTATAGCCACTAAATGTTAATTTTGAATAACGTTCTTTATTAACAAATTCAACTCCATCAACCAAAGAAGTAATTATATGCTTCATAGTATGTGAACCTAGAAACATAGTAAGTTTTTCACCTCTGGCATTTAGCAATCTATCTGTAAATATGTGGCCTCTTTCGTGGTCTGTACACATCTGGACCTCATCTATTGCGACAAAATCTACCAAAAGATCTTGAGGCATAGATTCCACGGTGCAAATATAATACTTTGGAAATCTAGGAATTATTTTTTCTTCTCCTGTAATAAGGGCTACTTTTTCTGCCCCCACTTTACTAACGCATTTATCAAAAACTTCTCTGGCTAAGAGTCTTAGAGGGAATCCTAAAATTCCGCTCTCATATTCGAACATTGTTTCTACAGCTAAATAAGTTTTACCTGTATTAGTTGGTCCTAAAATAGCGGTAATTCTTTTTAAATTATTTTCCATAAATTGTATCTAGTTTTTATTGATACACTATATTTAGATTTTTATTAGGAACAAAAGATGATTAAAACAAGTCCGAATCACCTCAACAAAAGTTCTCCTTTTAAATTATTGAAAAATAAGTTTAGCATAATATAAAAGAATTCAATATTAATTTTTTTGGAATAGTAGATTTATGAAAACTCAGAAGTTATGGACAATTAATAGTAAAAAGTTAAATGAAACTAATTTAATCAAATACTCTAACTTTATTAAAGAGAATTATAAAATTAAAGCAGGCAGTAATTTCAATAAAATCTGGAAATGGTCAGTAGATAACCCTAAACTTTTTTGGAGATCAATTTGGGATTTCACAAAAATAGAGGGAAATTTAGGCCGTACAATACTTAAAGAATCTAATATTTTTTTTAAAAATAAATTTTTTCCAGATTCACAGTTAAACTATGCCAAGAATCTCTTAAAAAAAAATAATGAAGATGATGCTATTGTATTTAAGAGTGAAAATGGAAATAAAAAAGTTTTGTCCTGGAAAGATTTAAATTTAAATGTTGCTAAAGTTTCTCAGTGGATAAAATCTAAAGGAATTAAAAAAGGTGATCGTGTAGCAGCGTATTTACCTAATATCCCCGAAACTGTGATAGCTTATATTAGTACTGCTTCACTAGGAGCCATATGGTCTTCCTGCTCACCAGATTTTGGCACAATAGGAGTTATAGATAGATTTTCACAAATCGAACCAAAGATTTTATTTATTGGTAATATATATTTTTATAATGGAAAAAAAATAAACATTTTAGATAGGCTAAATGAAATACTTGAAAAAATTCCTTCAATTAAAAAAGTTGTGATTGTTCCTTATCCAGGAACGAAAACGGAAAAAAAAAGCTATATTAAAACCAAAACATATGATTGGAGTGAAATAACCACAGAAAAGAGAAAAGCAGAATCTGAGTATATAATGTTAAATTTCAATGAACCTTTGGCCATACTTTATTCTAGTGGAACAACAGGTAAACCTAAATGTATATGTCATGGAATAGGAGGAACACTTATTCAGCACAACAAGGAACTGCAAATACATTCTGATATTAAAGAAAATGATAGAGTTTTTTATTTTACTACCTGCGGATGGATGATGTGGAACTGGCTTGTTGGTGCTCTATCGGCTAGCGCTACAATTTTACTATTTGATGGCTTTCCAATGTATAAGAAAGATGATTTATTATTTGAATTTATAAGTGAAGAAAAAGCCACTCTATTTGGTGTTAGCGCTAAATATATTGATGCTCTTAATAATAAAAAAGTAATAGTAAAAAAAAAATATGATCTCCAAAGTTTAAGAACTATTTGTTCTACCGGATCCCCTTTATCTAAAGATGGTTTTCAATATGTATACAACAATATTAAAAAAGATGTTCACCTGGCTTCCATTTCTGGTGGAACTGATATTGTATCTTGTTTTGTGTTAGGAAATCTATTTCAACCTGTAATCTCTGGTGAAATTCAAAACAGAGGACTAGGTATGGATGTAGATGTATTTAATGAAAAAGGCTTACCAATAAAAAATATAAAAGGTGAGCTAGTTTGTAAAAAACCATTCCCATCAATGCCAATTAAGTTTTGGAATGACGATAAAAATAAAAAATATAGTTCTGCATATTTTAAAAAGTTTAAAAATATTTGGCACCATGGAGATTTTGCAAAAGTAACTGACGATGGAGGGTTTGTAATTTTTGGAAGATCTGACACTACACTCAATCCTGGAGGAGTTAGATTGGGCACATCAGAAATATATAATGTTGTTGAAAAATTCAAAGAAATACAAGAATCCCTTGTTATTGGGCAGTCGTGGAATAATGATATTCGAATTATATTATTTGTAGTTCTAAATAAGGGCCATTTTTTATCAGAAGAAATTAAATCTAAAATTAGAATAAAAATAAGATCTAGTGCTTCACCAAGGCATGTTCCTGCAAAAATAATATCAATCTCAGAAATTCCAAAAACAAAAAATGGAAAGATTGTTGAATTAGCTGTAAAACAAACTATTGAAGGTGAAGAAATAAAAAATTTGGAAGTGTTAGCAAACCCAGATAGCTTAAATTGCTTTAAAAATATTAAAGAATTAGATGAATAAATTTATAAAAGATCAAATTAGTATTTTAAAACCTTCTGCTACTTTAGCAATCAATGAGGAGTCAAGTAGATTAGAAAAAAAAGGAAAAAAAATTTATAAGTTTGGTTTTGGCCAGTCTCCATTTCCTATTCCCGAAAACATTGTTCAAGCATTAAAAAACAATGCAAAAAAAAATCAGTATTTACCTATGCAGGGACTTCAAGAGCTTAGATTAGCAATTGCAAATCATTTAAATAATAAAAACAATAGTAATTTTAAATCTAATAATATTATAATTGGACCAGGTACTAAAGAACTAATGCTTTTAACACAGATTGCGTTTAGTGGAGAAATTTTATTACCAGCGCCAAGCTGGGTTTCGTATCAACCGCAAGCCTTTATAGCTAAAAATAAAGTACATTGGATACAAACTTCAAGTAATACAAATTGGTTTCCAACAGCTGAACAAATTGAACATAAAGTAAAAAGTATAAAAAATAAAAAATTATTATTACTTTTAAATTCCCCAAACAACCCATCAGGTACAGTTTGTAAAAATTTGAAAGAAATTGCTGAAGTTTCAAAAAAACATAAATTAATTATACTTTCAGACGAAATATATTCTAACCTTACTTTTAATAATAAATATAAATCTATTTCTAATTTTTATCCTGAAGGTACTATTATTAGCACAGGCTTAAGTAAATGGTGCGGAGCTGGTGGGTGGAGGTTAGGTTTTTTTGCAGTACCAAATGATTTAGTAGAACTCCAAAACAGCTTAAAAATATTATGCAGTGAATCTTTTACATCAGTAAGTGCACCTATACAGTATGCTGCTATAGAGGCGTATACAGGAAATTATTCTTCCTATTTAGAACAAGTGAAAAAAATATTATTTAGTACCGCCATGCATGTTTATGAAAATTTAAAATCAAATGTTGTAAATATAGCAAAACCAGAAGGGGGTTTTTATTTATTTCCAGAATTTATGAATGCAAAATTTTTTTCATCTTCAGAAATGTGTAAAGATATTCTAGATAAAACTGGTGTAGCACTATTACCTGGTAGCGATTTTGGTTTAGATAAAAAAAAAATGATTGCACGACTAAGCTATACAGATTTTAATGGAGATAATTTTTTAAAAAATACTATAGGTAGTAAAATTCTAGATACTGATGATTTAAGAAAATATGCACCAAATGTAGTCGAGGGCACATTAAAATTAAAAGAGTGGTCGAATTCTCTTTAGATATTAGGTTATAGAAAAAATTGATACTCTTATATTGTCAATTAATTGTTAATAATTATATTGTCAATTAATTGTTAATAATTAAAAATAATAAATATAAGGAGAAAATAATGAAAAAAATTATTTCAACTATTGCAGGAGCTTTAATGATGTTTGCTGTATCTGCGCCATTGGCAACGATAGCAAAGTCAGCAGAGTTTTTCACAATAGGAACTGGAGGACCAACTGGAGTTTATTTCCAAACTGGTAATGCAATTTGTAAAATGTTGCATAAATCAGCAATAAGTGCTGAGCATGGAAGAAAAAAAGGTACTGCTAAAGGGTATAGATGTACGGCACCATCAACTGGTGGGTCTAATTATAATATTGGACAAATCAAAGAAGGTGAATTTCAATTTGGTGTAGCGCAGTCAGACTGGCAATTTCATGCTTATAACGGTTCAAGCAAATGGGAAGGGAAACAGTATAGTGATTTAAGAGCTGTATTTTCAGTTCATAACGAACCATTCCAAATTTGGGCTAGAAAAAAAGCAAAAGTTAAAAATTTTGCTGGACTTAAAGGTAAAGTTGTTAACATAGGTAATCCTGGTTCAGGTCAAAGAGGAACCATGGAAGAGCTTATGAAAGCAATGGGAGTTGATAACAGTTTCTTTAAATCAGTTACTGAACTAACTTCTTCCGAACAAGTAAAAGCTCTATGTGATGGAAAAATAGATGCTTTTGGTTATTCTGTAGGATTTCCTAACGGAGCCATGGAACAAGCTGCAACTTGTGGTGCTAAAGCAACACCAATTAATTTAACAGGATCTGAAGTTCAAGGATTAATAAGTGGTGCTGATTATTATGCACAAGCTGTAATACCTAAAGGAACTTACACAGGACAAAAAAAGGACGCAACTACGTTTGGTGTAAAAGCCACTTTTGTAACTAGTGCAGCTGTCTCTGAAGAGCTTGTTTATCTAGTAACTAAAGCTGTTTTTGAAAACTTTGATGATTTCAAAAAACAACATCCTGCTTTTGGTTTCTTGGAAAAGAAAAACATGATTAAAGATGGTTTATCTGCTCCATTACACCCAGGTGCAATTAAATATTATAAAGAAGTTGGATGGCCCAATATTTTTTGGGCCTTTTTTTTTGCAACTAATAATCTTTATTGATATAATTCTTTATTATATTAAGGCTTTTAAATAGTTTTACAGTTCCATCTTCTATTTTATCTTTGCCTAATGACCAACTCCAAAATTTATCAGGATTCCATATAAGTTCTTTTTGTCCATAATCAGCACCTTGATCTTTATTTTTTAACTCGATAATAATTTTATTTCCTTTATGTTTAACAACAATATCAGCTTTATCTGATCCACCAGTTCTTTTTATGTTTTGAGAAATTTTTTTTTTTTCTTTCAATTTTTTAATTATTTTATCTTCATAATCAAAACCTTTATTTGATTTTTTTGTCATAATAGTTAATCTTAGCTTCTATCAAATGAATATTAAAGATAAGATAAACGAAGATTTATCACCAACTAGAAATCTATCTGGCTTTCATTTAAAGATTGTTTCTGCAATAGCGATTATTTGGTCATTATTTCAGCTTTGGTATGCTTCTCCTTTTCCTTTTATGTTTGATATTGGGATGTTTAAGGGCTTACCCGCTAGAGCCATTCATTTAGGTTTTGCATTAACTTTAACATTTTTAATATTCCCTGTTTCTAAAAAAAAAAATATTTCAGTAATTGATATTTTTATAAGTTTAGTGGCATCTTTTTGTTGTCTTTATATCTATTTTTTTTATGATCAACTTGTAGATAGAGGAGGAGTTCTTTTAATTCTTAATTTAGGTGAAAATATTAATATACCAATTGAATTAATTATTGGAATTATTGGCATTTTAATTTTACTTGAAGCAACTAGAAGAGCTATAGGTTTACCATTAGTTATTATTGCAATTTTTTTTTTATTATTTTCATATTTTGGACAATACGCACCAGACATAATTTCACATGGCGGTCTCTCATTAAAGAGACTTGTTGGATTTCAATGGTTTGATCAAGAGGCTATATTTGGAATTCCTATTGGAGTTTCAGTAGATTTTATTTTTTTATTTGTTTTATTTGGAGCTCTTTTAGAAACTGCTGGAGGAGGAAAATATTTTTTAGACTTGGCGTTCGCAATGGTTGGAAAAATGAGAGGAGGCCCGGCAAAAGCGGCTATATTAGGTTCGGGAATGACAGGGCTAATATCAGGCTCTTCGATAGCAAACACTGTTACTACAGGAACTTTTACAATTCCAATTATGAAAAAAACTGGTTTTTCTAAAGAAAAAGCTGGAGCTATAGAAGTTTCATCTTCAGTCAATGGGCAGTTAATGCCACCTGTAATGGGAGCCGCAGCTTTCGTTATGGCAAGTTTCATAGGAGTTACTTATTTTGAAATTGTCAAACATGCCTTTTTACCAGCGATAATATCTTACGTTGCCTTGTTTTATATATCTCACCTTGAAGCCTTGAAATTAAATCTTAAAGGCATGGAGGAAAAAGATGTTCCAAATTTAAAAAGTACTTTTTTAGCTGGATTACATTTTTTAATTCCAATTTTTGTTTTAATATATCTATTAGTTTATTTAAGATTTACAGCATCTTATTCTATATTTTATGCAACTGTTGCATTAATTTTTGTAAATTTAATAAACAAATTAATTAAAAAACGAAATTTTAGAGAAGCACTTAAAACTTGGTTTAGCCAAACTATTGTAGGTTTTGAAAAAGGAGCTTTAAACATGGTCGGTGTTGGAATTGCAATTGCTACCGCTGGTGTAATAGTTGGAGCTGTGGGATCCACAGGATTGAGTACAAATTTGATTATTGTAATTGAGTCTATAGCTAAAGATAACATAGCAATTTTGCTATTTCTAACTATCATTTTGTGTTTGCTTCTTGGAATGGGGCTTCCAACGACTGCGAATTATGTAGTGGTTGCCTCTTTAATGGCAGGGGTTTTAGTGGATGTTGGTAATGCTTCTGGATTTATATTTCCATTAATAGCTGTTCATTTATTTGTATTTTATTTTGGTTTAATGGCGGATGTTACGCCACCAGTAGGCTTAGCTTCATATGCAGCAGCAGCTATTTCAGGAGGAGATCCTCTTAAAACTGGAGTACAGGCTTTTTGGTATAGTTTGAGAACAGGCATTCTTCCAATTGTGTTTTTATTCAATCACGAATTACTTTTAATTGGTATTGAAAATGTTTGGCATGCCTTAATAGTCATTGTTACTTCTTTAACGGGAATATTAGTATTTACCGCAGCTACTCAAGGATGGTTTTTTAATAAGCTTCGATTTTATGAAATTATAATTTTTTTAATTATTTCATTATCTTTTTTATCACCAGATTTTGTACTTAATAAATTTTATCCAAAATATCAAAATTTGAAATATCAATCGACTAATTTAGAAGAAGTCACCCTACAACCAAATAAAGACGTTCATATAAGAGTAACTAGATTATCTGAATATGGTGAGAGATATAAGTTATTTATTATTGAAAAAGATACTTTTAAAAATAAATATAATTTAGAAAAATATGGAATTAATTTAATTCAAGATAAAATGAAAATTACAGTTGATTCTCTAAAATGGAATAGTTTAGCCAAAAAGGATGGTTTTGAAACAGGTGATATTATTAGTGATTTCAAAATAGAAAATTTAGATAGACCAAATAAAATTATAGTTTACCCTTTTGCATTATTAATATTATCTATTTTTGGATATTTAAACTATAAACGTAAAAAAGTATTTAAATATGAATAAAAAAACTCCAAATAAAAATATTATAAAAGGTAGATTCTATAAAATTAATAAAAAAATTAATCAAAAGATAACAGCAAAGTATCATAAAATCAAAGATTGGAAGATGGATCCGAAAGGTTATTTCTTAATTGATGTAGATAAAAAAAACATTCTTATCAGAGTTGGTTATTGTAAATTTAAAAAATTAGGTAACACACCCATAAATGACATGGTTGCTATAATTGATGGTAAAACTGCAATAGAAATTGTAAATACATTAATTAAAAAAAAATTTATTTCTACACTTCAACATGCTGCAGATATGGGTATTGAACTTCATAAAGCTGAACTGTCTTTAAAATATGGTTTAACTTACATTCAAGATAAAGATTTAGAAATTAAAAAATAGTTAAAATTAATAAAACTTACCCCCCTGGTCCAGATCCAGGAAATTTTTTTTTTAAAATTTTCCAAACTCCTGAAGCAGTAGCAACAATTTTATTTTCAACATTTAATTCACAAGTAAGAAAAACCATAGTATTCGTTTTTTTTTGAATTTTTACTTTACCTATTAATTCATTTCCTAACTGCACAGCAGAAATAAATTTTAACTCCAGGGAAATAGTCACGCAAGGGCTGTTTTCCGCTGACCTATGTGCAGCAGTACCAGCGCCAGCATCAATTACCGCTGCTATAAATCCACCATGAGCAATATGAGCAGCGTTTAAATGGTTTTCATTAATTTTTACTTTAAATTGATATTCATCTTTATTCATTGTCTTGAAAAAAAGTCCACCATTATGCTTCATAAAACCTGGTTTAAGACTTATTTGTTCGAATTCTGTGCTCATAAAATTTAAAAAATTAATGCCAATATTAATATGTTTATTATTATAAAAATTAAGAAATATATTACTGACTTTTTTAACGATGTATGTGTTAACCATTTAAAATCCATAAAACCTCTATTTTTGGCGCGCCTGCTAGGAGTTGAACCCAGAACCTCCTGGTCCGTAGCCAAGCGCTCTATCCAATTGAGCTACAGGCGCTCAATGTTTTCTTATCAAATAATATATCTTATTTGAAGCATCTTTCTATAAGCATATCTGTAATGTCAATTTTATATGTTATTATTGCTTAAATTTATTTTATCATTAAAAGTTAGACAAGTTATGAGCAATAAACAAAACAATATAGTAATCACTTCGGCAGTAAGAACTGCAATTGGATCATTTCGTGGTTCTTTAAAAGATATGCAAGCACATGAGCTTGGATCAGTAGTAGTTAAAGAAGCTATGAAAAAATCAAATTTAAATTCGAATGATATTGATGAGTTAATTATGGGACAAGTATTAACAGCTGCTGTTGGGCAAAATCCAGCAAGACAAGCAGCAATACAGGCTGGCTTACCAATTGAAAAAACTGCATATATAATTAATCAGGTTTGCGGATCAGGATTAAGATCTGTTGTAGCGGGATATCAAAATATCGTATGTAATGATTCAAACATAATAATTGCTGGAGGTCAGGAAAGTATGTCCAGCTCACCTCATGCGATTAATATTCGTGATGGAAAAAAGTTAGAAGAAATTAATCTTGTTGATACAATGATGAGAGACGGTCTTTGGGATGCGTTTCATGGTTATCATATGGGAGTTACTGCTGAAAACGTTGCTGCTAAGTGGAAAATTAATAGAAAGGATCAAGATGATTTCGCTTTGTCTTCACAAAACAAAGCAGAAAAAGCACAAAAAGAAGGAAAATTTAAAAATGAAATTGTTCCCGTATTCAAGAAAGAAAATAGCAGCCAAAGTAAATTTGAAGTTGATGAACATCCTAGAGCGGGAATGAATTTAGAAAGGCTAGAAAAATTAAAATCTGCTTTTAAAAAAAATGGGACAGTAACTGCAGGTAATTCATCAGGATTAAATGATGGTGCTGCTGCTGTAACTCTAATGAGTGAAAAAGAATCTGAAAAAAGAAATTTAAAACCGCTAGCAAAAATTGCATCTTGGGCTACTGTAGGTGTTGAACCGTCTTTAATGGGATCTGGACCTATACTTGCTTCAAGAAAAGCTTTAGAAAAAGCAAAATGGAAAATTAAAGATTTAGATTTAATAGAATCGAACGAAGCTTTTGCAGCACAAAGTTTAGCAGTTATAAAAGATTTAAATTTGCCTATAGAAAAAGTAAATGTTAATGGCGGAGCAATAGCTATGGGACATCCAATTGGAGCATCTGGTGCAAGAATATTGGTGACTCTTTTACATGAGATGGTTAAACGTGATTCAAAAAAAGGACTAGCAACACTTTGCATCGGTGGAGGAATGGGAATCGCAATGTGTATTGAACGAATTATTTAATTTTTTTTTAAAAATTTTTTTAAAATAGTCTTTTGAACCCAAAGTCTAGCATCTAAATTTTTGTATTTAGGCTGAAATAACTTTCCTAAGCTTCCTAAAATAAGTGACATACCTGTAGTGACAATATTTACATGGCTGAAAAAAGATTAAATTGTGGTATAAATAAAACATCATATATGACAACTAATATAACTGTTCCAGATATAGGTGATTTTGATAACGTAGAAATAATCGAAGTTTTAATCAAGTCCGGATCATTGGTAAAAAAAAACGATCCTATCGTTACTCTAGAAAGTGATAAATCTAGTGTAGAAGTACCATCTACACATGTAGGAAAAATTGTTTCTTTAGAAGTTAAAGTAGGAGACAAAGTTTCTAAGGGAAGTGTTCTAGCTATTATTGAAGAAACTGAAGATAAAACTTCAGGCAAAAAAAAAGAAGAAAAAAAAAATAACACTCCAGATAAAAAGAAAGAAGAAACGAAACCTGTGGTACTAAAAAAAGATAAAATTTTACCAGAAACTGAAAAAATTATTAAAGAAGCTGAATCTTCAAATATTAAAAAAGAACCAATAAAAAAAATTTATGCTCGTCCAAATGGTGCTGATCTTGATCCAACAGAAACACAAGAATGGTTAGAATCTTTGGAAGCAGTTGTTAAAAAAGATGGAACAGATCGTGCTCAATATATATTAAAAAAATTAATTGGCGAAGTTTCTAAAGATGGTTCAAACCAACCAACAGCTCGTATTACACCTTATATAAACACTATACCTGCTGAATTAGAAATTAAATCTCCAGGCGATCAAAATATAGAAAGAAGAATAAGATCTTTAGTTAGATGGAATGCAGCAGCCATGGTAGTTAAAGCAAATAAAAAAAATCCAGAGCTAGGAGGACATATAGGAACATTTGCTTCTGCGGCTACACTTTATGATGTTGGTATGAATCATTTTTGGCGTGCAAAAAATAATAAATTTGGAGGGGATTTAGTTTACTTTCAAGGACATAGTGCACCAGGAATGTATGCTAGAGCTTTTTTAGAAGGAAGACTTTCAGCTAATCAATTAAGAAATTTTAGACAAGAAGTTGGCGTTGATGGACTTTCATCATATCCTCACCCATGGTTAATGCCAAAGTTTTGGCAATTTCCAACCGTATCAATGGGTCTTGGTCCAGTTTTATCAATATACCAAGCTCGGTTCACAAAATATTTAATTAATAGAGGTTTGATAAAAGATGAAGGAAGAAAAGTCTGGGCCTTTTTGGGAGACGGTGAAACAGACGAACCTGAATCTTTGGGAGCAATAAGTTTGGCATCAAGAGAAAAACTTGACAATCTTATATTTGTTGTAAATTGTAATTTGCAAAGATTAGATGGTCCTGTCAGAGGTAATGGGAAAATTATACAAGAACTTGAAGGCATATTTAGAGGGGCAGGATGGAACGTAATAAAAGTTATTTGGGGCTCTTATTGGGATCAGCTATTGAACAAAGATAAAACTGGTTTATTAATTAAAAGAATGAATGAGTGCGTCGATGGTGAATATCAAGCATTTAAAGCTAATAATGGTTCTTATGTAAGAGAAAAGTTTTTTGGTAAATATCCTGAATTGAAAGATTTGGTTTCATCAATGACTGATAGAGATATATGGAAACTTAATAGAGGTGGACACGACCCTCACAAAGTTTATGCAGCTTATGATGAAGCAATAAAAACCAAAGATAAACCTACTGTAATTTTGGCAAAAACTATTAAAGGCTATGGTATGGGTAAATCTGGCGAGAGTATAAATATAACACATCAACAAAAAAAGTTAGGAGAAGAAGACTTGCTTTATTATAGAGATCGTTTTGATATTCCTCTTACAGACAGGCAGGTTAAAGATATAGAGTTTTATAAGCCCAAGGAAAATTCTGATGAAATAAAATATCTTAAAGAAAGAAGAATGAAACTTGGTGGCTACTTACCAGAACGAACTTCATATGCAAAGCCAATTAAAAAACCAGCTAAAAACATCTTTGAAAACATGCTTAAATCTTCTGGAGCACGCGAAATGTCTACTACAATGTCATTAGTTAGGATGTTAACAAATCTGTTAAGGGATAAAAATATAGCCCCTAAGCTAGTACCTATCATTCCTGATGAAGCAAGAACTTTTGGGATGGAGGGTTTTTTTAGAAAAATTGGTATTTATGCGCATGAAGGACAAAAGTATGAACCTGAAGACGCAGAACAATTAAGTTCATACAGAGAAGACAAAAAAGGTCAGGTGCTTGAAGAAGGAATAACTGAAACTGGAGCAATGTCATCATTTATAGCTGCAGGAACTTCTTATACTAACCACGATTTAGAAATGATACCAGTATACACTTTTTATTCTATGTTTGGTTTCCAGCGTGTTATGGACCTTATATGGGCCGCTGGAGATTCTCAAACAAGAGGATTTCTTATTGGAGCAACATCTGGAAGAACAACTTTAGCTGGGGAGGGTTTGCAACATCAAGATGGACATAGCCATTTATTAGCGTCTACAATACCTAATTGTATTAGTTACGACCCAACATTTGCATATGAGCTAGCAATAATTTTTCAAGATGGATTGAGAAGAATGCACGATAAACAAGAGAATATTTTTTATTACCTTACAACGATGAACGAAAACTATAAACATCCACAGATGCCAAAAAACTGTGAGCAAGGTATTCTTAAAGGAATGTACTTATATAAAGAATTTAAAAACAAAGGTAAAACGAATGTTCAATTATTAGGTAGTGGAACAATTTTAAGAGAAATGATATCTGCTGCTGAAATACTAAGTAAAGAATATAATATTGATAGTGATATTTGGAGTGTAACTAGTTTTAATGAATTAAGAAAAAATGGAATGACCGTAGAAAGAAAAAATTTACTAAACCCAACAGAGAAACCAAAAAAATCATATGTAGAAAACTGCTTAGATAAAAAGGATGGTCCAATTATTGCTGCATCTGATTACATAAGAAGCTTTGCTGATCAAATAAGACCTTATGTTTCAAAAGCTTTCTACTCTTTTGGTACAGATGGTTATGGTAGAAGTGACGGTAGAAAAAAACTAAGAAAATTTTTTGAGGTAGATAAGGAACATATTGTAACATATACATTAAGCGCATTAGCTAAAGAACAGCTGATACCATCCACGTATGCAGAAAAAGCAATAAAGAAATACAATATAGATAAAAATAAACCTATACCAACAGCATTATAAAAATGGAAGAAAAAAAATCATCTATAATTAGTGCAAGTCCAAAAGCAAGAAAGTTTGCAAGAGAACTTGGTGCTGATTTACATTTAGTCGATGGTTCGGAAAGAGACGGAAGAATTACTACAGATGACATAAAGGTATTTGTTAAAGATTCTCTTTTAGGAAAAAATTTACTTAAAAAAGAAGAAAAAGTAGAAGAATTTAGCCATTCAGATTTTGGTGAGATTGACGAACAATTAATACCTAGAATAAAAAAAATTGCAGGACCTCACTTACAAAGATCTTGGAATGAAATTCCTCACGTAACACAACATGATGAAGTAGATATTACAGAAATGGAGACATTTAGAAAATCCTTAAGAGACTTATATACTGGGGAAAAAATTTCAGTTACTCCGCTAGCATTTATTATTAAAGCTGTTGTTAAAGCACTAAAAGATTATCCAAACTTTAATTCATCATTAGACTTAAAAAAAGAAAAAATTATATATAAAAAATATTACCATGTAGGGATAGCAGTTGATACACCGCATGGTTTAATGGTTCCAAAAATTAGAGATGCAGATAAAAAAGATATAACAACTTTAGGAAAAGAGTTGAAAAAAGTGAGCCAACTATCAGCAGAATTAAAAATTAGCAAGAAAGAATTTTTTGGAGGGTCAATCACAATTTCAAGTTTAGGTGGAATAGGAGGAAGTTTTTTTACACCAATCATTAATCAACCAGAAGTGGCTATCCTTGGTGTTGGTAAAGCAGAAAGAAAGCAAGTATTTAGAAGAAGTAAATTTGAAAGTAGAATTATGCTTCCAATATCATTATCGTACGATCATAGAGTTATAGATGGAGCAGAAGGAGCGAGATTTTGTGTACATCTAAAAGAAAGTCTTGGTAAAGATTTTGCTTATAAATTAGCAGTTTAAAGATATGTCAAAACCAATGTCTTTATTAAGTGCTTTATTATGCACTTTTATTTGGGGAACAACATTCATTGCTCAGGATACAGGCATGGACAAAATTGGTCCATTAACTTTTAATGGTGCAAGATTTTTTATTGGTTTCATTTCTATAATTCCATTTGCTTTACTAATTGAAAAACAAAAAATTGTTAGAGAAATAAATAAAAATAAAAGATTATTTTATAAACTGCTTTTTTTTGTAGGTTTATTTTTATTTTTAGGTACATACATTCAGCAAGCAGCTTTACTCTACACAGATGTTGCAAATGCAGCTTTTTTCACAATTTTTTATGTTCCTTTAGTTCCAATTATTCTTTTTTTTTATTATTCTAAATCTATACACTGGAGTATTTGGCCAGCAACTTTATTTTGTATTGTGGGAGTTTATTTTTTAAGTGATTTTTCTAATGCAACAATTAGATTAGGAGATAGTTTAGTTATACTTTGCGCCTTTTTTTGGAGCTTGCATATAATATTTATTGGAATTTTTATTAAGAATTTTAATTTACCTCTATTCTTTGGTTCGTTGCAAGCTTTAGTAGTTGCTTTTTTTTCAACTATTTTTGCAATATTTTTTGAAACAATAACAATTGTTAATATATTAAATGAATCTATATCAATAATTTACGCAGGCGCTTTATCTGGGGGAGTTGCATTTACATTACAAATTTATGCACAAAAAAATATTTCTGCAGCAGCAGCTGCAATTATTTTTTCTTTAGAGGCAGTTTTTGCAGCAATTGCTGCATGGATTTTTTTAGATCAGATTTTAGGAATAAATAATGTAGTGGGATGTATGCTTATACTAATTGGGGTATTGCTTTCGCAAATTGCTCCCATTTATAAAAAAAATTATAGATAGACTATAGATAACAAAACTATAGAAAGAATTATTCTATAGACTACAAATATTTTTAAACTAAATTTTTTAATAAAATTTAGGAAAAGTGCTATTGTGAAATATGAAAGTATAAAAGAAAATATTACAGCAATAATAGCTAGGAAATTAAGAGCAGCACTTTCTGTTTTATAAACATTGTACAACCCTAGAAAACTTGCTGCAGTTAATGCTGGTATTGCTAACAAAAATGAAATTTTAGCAGAATCATATCTATTGAATCCTAACATTCTTCCAGAAGTGATTGTAATTCCAGCTCTACTAACACCAGGTATTAAAGACAAGACCTGATATAAGCCAAAAATAATTGCTGTTTTATTAGTAAAATCATTTTCAATGTTGCTATTTATTTTTCTTTGGTCACTTAAGTATAAAAGTATTCCAAATATTAAGGTCATCCAAGCAATAACTTCTAAACTTCTTAAATGTTCAATCCACCCAGTTTGGTATAAAAAATACCCAACAGGAACGATCGGAATGGTAGCCAAAAGTATTTTGATTAAAAATTTTTTATCTTTTAAATAATTTAATAATTCTTTTCCAAAATAAGTGATAATTGCTAATAGAGAGCCGAGATGTAAACAAATATCAATTAATAAATTTTGATTATTAAAAGCATAATATTTTGAAATTAAAACGAGGTGTGCCGCGGAGCTTACTGGTAAAAACTCAGAAATACCTTGTATTGCAGATAATATTAAAATTTCTATAGAGGAAAGCATGCGATAGCAGTATCGCATAGCTGTTATGCAATATAAATGACAAATTACCTATATTTTTCGTAGTTTAGGTCAACAACTATGACCTAAAAATGCTTTTAGCCACAATTATATTGGTATAAAAAAGAGAAGCAAAAAAGAATTATGTCAGAAAAAATGCTTAAATTTGTGGATGTTATTCAACAAACTCCAAAAAAAAGAAAAGCTGAAAAAAGAATTGATGATTTTAAAGAAGTGTATGAAGAGTTCATTAATGAAAAAGCTAAAGAGCAATCTAGTAGGTGCTCCCAGTGTGGAATACCATTTTGTCAAACTCATTGTCCTTTACACAACAATATTCCTGATTGGTTAAAATTAACTGCAGAAGGTAGACTTGAAGAAGCGAATGAGTTGACGCATAGCACTAATAATATGCCAGAAATTTGTGGAAGAATTTGTCCACAAGATCGTCTTTGTGAAGGAAATTGTGTTATTGAAAAATCAGGCCACGGAACAGTAACTATTGGTTCTGTAGAAAAATATATTACAGACACAGCTTGGGAAAAAGGTTGGATAAAACCAATTAAAATTAAAAAGGAAATAGATTTATCAATCGGTATTGTTGGAAGTGGTCCAGCAGGTCTAGCGTGTGCTGAAGAATTAAGAAAATTTGGTTACCAAATAACAATTTACGATCGTTATGATAGACCCGGAGGTTTGTTGATCTACGGAATACCGAATTTTAAATTAGAAAAATTTGTAGTTGAAAGGCGCACTAATTTTTTAAAAGATTGTGGAATAAAATTTCATCAAAATATTGAAATTGGGAAAGACAAAACTTTTGAAGAACTAAGAGAAAAGCACGATGCTATACTTATAGCAACGGGAGTTTATAAACCAAGAGAAGTTAGTTTACCAGGCTCAGATTTAAAAAATATTTTCCCAGCAATGGAATTTCTTACTGCATCAAATCGAAAAGGTTTAGGAGATAGCGTGAAAGAATTTGAAAATGGGAAACTTAACGCAGATAATAAAAATGTTGTAGTTATAGGTGGTGGTGATACAGCAATGGATTGTGTTAGAACAGCTATAAGACAAAATGCAAAATCAGTAAAGTGTATTTATAGAAGAGATAAAGAAAATATGCCAGGATCAGCAAGAGAAGTAAATAATGCTGAGGAGGAAGGTATAGAATTTATGTGGTTATCAAATACTAAAAAATATATTGGATCTGAAAAAGTTTCTTCATTATTAATCGAAAAAATGAAACTCGGAAAATCTGATTCATCAGGAAGAAAAAAACCAGAATCTTTACCAAACTCAACTTTTCAGATAAAAGCAGATATTGTTATCAAAGCCCTTGGATTCGTTCCTGAAGATTTACCAGCGCTATTTAAAGAACCAAAACTTTTAGTTTCTTCATGGAGAACTATAAAAATTAATATGAAGTCTATGGAAACAAATATACCGGGAGTTTTTGCCGCTGGAGACATAGTAAGAGGAGCATCCTTGGTAGTTTGGGCAATTAAAGATGGAAGAGATGCAGCAGTATCAATTCAAAAATATTTAGAAACTAAGCAATTAAAAAAAATAAAAGTAGCATAAAATGAAACTATACAAAAAAAACCTAATAAAATTAGTTCAAAAAAAAGTATATGATTCCAGAGACGAGCATGATGCTTGCGGAGTTGGATTTGTAGCCTCTACAGATGGTAAAAAATCTAGAAAAGTTGTAGAATTTGGAATAGAAGCTTTAAAAACAGTTTGGCACCGTGGAGCAGTAGATTCTGATGGTAAAACAGGAGACGGAGCAGGAATTCACTTAGAAATACCAAAAGATTTTTTTAAAGAAAGAATTGAAAACGCAGGTAGACGTCATGACAAAGGTGAAATTTGTGTTGGAATGATTTTTCTTCCAAGAAATGACTATATATCTCAAGAAAAGTGCAAAACAGTTATTGAAAATGAGCTTCTTAGTAAAAATTACTACATCTATAGATGGAGACAGGTTCCAGTTAATACTAAAGTTCTTGGAGTTAAAGCTGAGAGCAACAGGCCAGAAATTGTTCAAGTAATTTTTAAATCTAATAATATAAATTTAAAAAATGAAGATTTAGAGCGTGATTTATTTGTTATTAGGAAAAAAATAGAAAAACTATCCAATTCTTTAAAACTTAAAGATTTTTATATATCTTCATTTAGTTCTAGATCTATTATTTATAAAGGAATGTTTTTAGCAGAATCTTTGCCCGATTTTTATCCTGATTTATTGGATAAAAGATTTGTTTCTAAGTTTGTAATCTTTCATCAAAGATACTCTACGAATACTTTTCCTAGATGGGATTTAGCTCAACCATTTAGAACTTTAGCTCATAATGGAGAGATTAATACAATTAAAGGAAATATTAATTGGATGAAAACTCATGAGCAAAACATGAATAGTAAGCTTTTTAAAAATATTGAAGATTTAAAACCTGTTATAGTTGATGGCAATTCAGACTCGGCAGCCTTAGACAATGTCTTTGAGTTGCTTATTAGATCGGGAAAATCTGTTCCTCTTACAAAGCTTATGCTTATACCTGACGCTTGGTCAAAAAGAAGAAAAACTGTTTCAAAATCTCACCAACAACTTTTCAATTTTTTAAATAGTACAATAGAGCCTTGGGATGGACCAGCAGCTATTGCTGCTACAGATGGAAAATGGATAATTGCAGCTCAAGATCGAAATGGATTAAGACCCTTAAGGTATACAATTACGTCAGATAAACTTTTGTTTGTTGGATCAGAAACTGGCATGATTTCATTTCCAAATGAGAAGATTGTTTTTAATGGTAGACTAGGTCCAGGCCAAGCTATTGCAGTAAATTTAGATAATGGTCAAATTTATGATAGCAAAAGTCTTAAAGACACAATATCTAAAAATTATAAAAAATATAATAAGCAAATAATTGATCTAGATAAAAAATTTCATACTACAAAAGAAAAATTTATTTTTAAAGATGAGGAATTAAGACGTAGACAATTTATAGCTGGAATGAGTATTGAAGATTTAGAACTTATTCTACATCCAATGGTAGAAGATATGAAAGAAGCAGTAGGCTCCATGGGCGATGATACTCCTGTTGCAGTACTATCCGATAGGTACAGGCCTTTATCTCACTTTTTTAGACAAAATTTTAGTCAAGTTACGAATCCTCCAATTGATTCTTTAAGAGAAAACGAAGTTATGAGTTTGAAAACACGTTTTGGAAACACAGGTAATATTCTAGATTTTGAAAATTTAACAAAAGAAAATATCTATGTACTTGAAAGTCCAGTTTTGTCTAACTCACAGTTTGAGAAATTTTTAGAATTTTTTAAAGACAATATAAGAGTTTTAGATTGCACATTTAATATATCAGAAAGTTTAAAAAAAAGATTAGATGAGTTACGTTTGGAAGCAGAAACGGCAGTTAGGGAAGGATGTAAACATTTAATTTTAAGTGATAAAGAAATAAATGAAAAAAAATCCCCTATACCAATGGCTCTTACAATTGGGGCAATAAACTCAAAACTTATTAATTTAGGTATCAGAGGTTTTGTTTCAATTAACGTTCAAACAAGCGAGGTTTTAGATACTCATTCTTTTGCAGTTTTATTAGGAGTTGGAGCAACAACAATTAATCCTTATATCGCGCTTGATTCAATACATCAAAGATTTGAAAAAAAACTTTTTGGAAAAATCAATTTTAGGGAATGTGTTCAAAGATATATAAAATCAGTAGATAAAGGATTACTAAAAATAATGTCTAAAATGGGCATCTCTGTCTTAAGTTCTTACAGGGGAGGGTGTAACTTTGAAGCTGTAGGACTAAGTAGATCTATTGTAGCAGAATATTTTCCAGGAATGGTATCAAGAATATCAGGTATAGGAATTATTGGTATAGAGAAAAAAATAAAAAAATTACACAAAAAAGCTTTCGGAAAAAATATTTCAATTCTTCCAATTGGAGGAATTTATAAATATAGAAGAAATGGAGAAACTCATCAATATCAAGGCAAGCTAATTCATATGTTACAAAGTGCTGTAACCTTTAATTCTTATAAAGCTTATAAACAATATGCTAACGAAATATATGGCTTACCTATAATAAATTTGAGAGATCTTTTAGATTTTAAAAAAATAAGAAAACCAATAGATATAGGTGAAGTTGAGTCAATATCAAATTTAAGAAAAAGATTTGGAAGCGGAAGTATGTCACATGGAGCTTTATCAACTGAAGCACATGAGACTTTAGCTGTAGCGATGAATAGAATTGGAGCTGCTTCATGCAGTGGCGAAGGGGGTGAAGATCCAAAAAGGTTTATTAAAAAAGAAAACGGAGACAGTTCTAATTCTAAAGTTAAACAAATTGCATCAGCAAGATTTGGTGTTACAACTGAATATTTAAATAATTGTAGCGAAATAGAAATAAAAATTTCTCAAGGTGCAAAACCGGGAGAAGGAGGTCAATTACCAGGTTTTAAAGTATCAAAAGAAATTGCTAAATTAAGATACTCAACTCCCGGGGTTACTTTAATATCACCGCCACCTCATCATGATATTTATTCTATAGAAGATTTAGCACAACTTATTTATGACCTAAAACAAATCAACCCAAAAGCTAGAGTTGGTGTTAAATTAGTAGCATCAAGTGGTATAGGAACAATTGCTGCAGGCGTAGCTAAAGCAAAAGCTGATGTAATTTTAATATCAGGACATGCAGGTGGCACAGGAGCTAGTCCACAAACTAGTGTAAAGTTCGCAGGGATACCTTGGGAAATGGGTCTTACGGAGGCAAACCAAATTTTAACTTTAAATGGTTTAAGGCATAAGATCACTTTAAGAACTGATGGTGGTATTAAAACAGGAAGAGATGTTGTTATGGCTGCTATGATGGGCGCAGAAGAATTTGGAATTGGAACAACATCTTTAGTAGCAATGGGATGCATTATGGTGCGTCAATGCCATTCTAATACTTGTCCGGTTGGAGTTTGCACACAAGACGAGAAATTGAGAAAAAAGTTTACAGGAACACCAGAAAAAGTAGTAAATTTATTTACCTTTATAGCTGAGGAAGTTAGAGAAATATTAGCTAGTCTTGGTTTTCAAAATTTAAAAGAGATTATTGGAAGAACAGATTTATTAAAACAAGTAAGTAGAGGTACATCAAATTTAGATGATTTAGATTTAAGCCCATTATTAGTTCAAGCAGACCCTGGCGAAAATAAAAGATATTCAAATCCAGAGCTAATAAATAAAATTCCAGAATCTTTGGATGAAAAAATTTATGATGATATTAAAAATTTAATTAATAAAAAAAATAATATTAAAAAGGACTATAAAATTAAAAACACCAATAGAGCTATTGGAACTCGATTATCACACTATATTTATAAAAAAATAAGTAAAGAAAAAATTGGAAAAAATTTTATAACAATAAATTTATTTGGCTGTGCGGGACAATCATTAGGTGCTTTTGGGATAAGAGGTTTAAAATTAAAAGTTATTGGAAATGCAAATGATTATGTTGGAAAAAGTCTTTCAGGAGCAATTATAGTTATAGCTCCTCCCAAAGAAAGCAATCTTATTAGTCATGAAAATACTATAATTGGTAATACAGTACTTTATGGCGCTACTTCAGGAAAACTTTTTGCAGCAGGACAATCCGGAGAAAGATTTGCTGTTAGAAATTCAGGAGCAGAAGCTGTCATTGAGGGTTGTGATTCAAATGGGTGCGAATATATGACTGGTGGAAGTGTTGTTATACTAGGTAAAGTTGGTGATAATTTCGGAGCTGGTATGACTGGAGGTATGGCATTTGTTTATGATCCTAATCAGAAATTTAAAAATTATGTGAACCCAGGATCAGTAGTGTGGCAAGCAGTTGAAACAGATTTTTGGAAATTATATTTAAAAGATTTAATTTCAGAACATTTAATTGAAACTCAATCTGAAATAGCACATAGAATATTAGATAATTTTAATAATGAAGTAAAAAAATTTCAACAAATTTGTCCAAAAGAAATGTTAAATAAACTATCAAACCCAATATCCTTTAAATCAAATATTTCTAAAGCAATTTAGAATTAATGAAAAAAGATTTTAAATTATTTTGCTTTGGATTTGGTCAGGTAGAAAAATATTTTGTGCAAAATTTAATTAAAAAAAATATTAAATTTAAATTAATTGCTACTAATACTAAAAAAACACAAATAAAAAATTTTAAAGGGATTAATTATAAAACTTATTTTTTTTCAAACAATAAATTTGATAAAGATTTACTAAATGAGTTAAACTCTTCAAATAAAGTTTTAATTTCAATTCCTCCAAAAGATAAAATAGATATTGTATTAAAGATATTTAATAAAAATTTTAAAAAAGAAAAGTTTGATTGGGTTACATACTTATCAGCAACCAGTGTTTACGGCGATCATAAAGGACGATGGGTAGATGAAAAAACAAAACTAAAATCAATTATTAAAAAAGGAGTAGCAAGGAGAATTTGTGAGAAAAGTTGGTTAAAATATTATAAAAATTACGATTTGCCAGTTCAAATATTTCGTTTATCAGGAACCTATTCTATAGAAAGAAACTTAATCAAAAGGTTAAAAACTAGAAAACAAAAAGTAGTTCAAATACGCAATCATTACTTTTCAAGAATCCATGCAGAGGATATTGCAGAGATTTTAGCTTTATCAATTAAAAAAAATTATCCGGGAGAAATTTTTAATATATCGGATGATTTTCCTTGTTGTAATGAAGAAATAACTAAGTATGCTGTGAAACTTACAAAAATGGTTATGCCTAAAAAAATAAAACTAGATAAAATTAATAACAAACAGCTAAAAGGATTTTATAAAGAATCGAAAAAAGTAAATAACAGTAAAATGAAAAAATTTTTTAAATATAAACTTAAATACCCAACATACAGAGAAGGCTTACAAATGATTAGTAATTATAAGTTTTAACTCTTTACATATTTTTTTTAAATCACTTTTTCTAGAAAGGCTATGATCTGCATTTTTAATTTTAATTAATTTTGTTTTTGATTTTTTGCAAACTTTCAATATTTTTTTTGCAATACTTAAAGGAACCACTTCATCTTTTAAACCATGAAATAAAACTAAAGGTATACTTAAATTTATTTTTTTATTTAAAACTTTATTTTTTCTTCCATCTAAAATTAACTGTTTTGTAATTGGGTAGTTGTAATCTCCATGCTTAAGATAATAAATTTTTTTTTTCATAATTATTTTTTTTATTTTTTTACTAAATTTTTTCCACATTAACCTTTCTAAAAATTCTGGAGCTGAAGCAATACCTATGAATCCTATAATTTTTTTTTTAAATAATAGGAATAAGTTAAAGGCAATCCAACTACCCATACTAGAGCCAATAAAAATTAATTTTGTATTTTTTTTAATTTTTGACTTTATTAATTTTTTAGCATCAGCTGTCCATTTTGAAATATTCCCCTCAGTGAAAATTCCTTGTGATTTTCCATGTCCAGAATATTCAAATTTTATGAAATTTACTTTTGCTATTTGGCAGTACTTTTGAATAGCCACGGGTTTTGCTCCAACCATATCTGACATAAATCCATGAAAAAAAACTACAGTAATTTGGCTTTTTTTATTTAAAAAAAAATATTTAATTCTTTTTTTTCTGTTTATTGAAAAAAATTTAGATTTTGTATAACTCATATTACAAGTTTATAATATTTTATATTTATGAAAAATAAAATCAAAGTTTTACAAGTTATACCAAAATTAGGTTATGGAGGTGCCGAAACTGGGTGTTATGACTTAGCTCATTTCTTGCCCGAGCAAAACTGTAAGTCATATATAATTACAAGTGGTGGCAATTTACTGAAGTATATTGTAAAAAAAAAAGTTAAAATATTTAGATTGCCAGTTCATTCTAAGAATCCTATTTTAATCTTATTTAATGCAATAGCAATTTCTATCATAATAATTTTATTTAATATAAATATAGTTCATGCAAGAAGTCGTGCTCCTGCATGGTCTTGCTTAATTGCTACTAAAATTACAGGTAGAAAATTTGTAACTACATTTCATGGAACATATAATTTTAATAACAATATTAAAAAGTTTTATAATTCTGTAATGGCAAGATCCGATTTAGTTATAGCTGGATCTAATTTTATCTTTTCTCATATTAATGAAAACTATGGCAGTTTTTTTTTAAGTAATAAAAGAAAACTTTTAGTAATTTATAGGGGAATAAATACAAATTATTTTAATCCTCAAAAGATAGTGCCTGCAAAATTAGAAAAATTTTCCAAACAACATAACGTGGATAGAAATAAATTTATTATTTTGTTACCTGGAAGACTAACTTATTGGAAAGGCCAAAAAATATTTATAGAGGCACTCAATTTACTTTCCCAAAATGATAGCTCACTTCCATTTGAGGGTCTTATCTTGGGTGGAGACCAAGGAAGAAATGTTTACAAAAAACAGCTTGTTAGTTTGGTAGAAAAATATAGATTAAATAAAATTATCAAATTTATTGGCCACTATGAAGAAATGCCTGTTGCTTACAGAATTGCAAATTTGGTATGTTCATGCTCCTATGAACCAGAGGCTTTTGGAAGAGTTTCGGTAGAATCACAATCAATGGAAATACCAATAGTTGCTACTGATATAGGAGGATCAAAAGAAACGATTATTAAAGAAAAAACAGGTTTTTTAGTTAAGAGTGCTGATCACAGCGCTTTAGCAGAAATAATAATTACAATTATGAATAAAGATTATAACTCATTGAAATCAATAGGTATTGAAGGAAGAAAGAATATATTAAAACGTTTTGATGTTGACAAAATGTGCCGTACTACCTTTACTGAGTATAAAAAATTGATAGAGTTATCAAGATAAATGCCCGATATAAAATTGTTAGATGGTAAAAAGATTTCATTTTTAAAAAAAATTGATGGTTTTGAAATAGTAAACAAAATTAGTAAATCTTTATCAAAAGTAGCTTGCGTAATGAGCGTTAATGGAAAACTCAAAGATTTAAGTTTTTCAATTACTGATGATGCTGAAGTAAAGATAATCACAGCAAAAGATAAAGAAGGTTTAGAAATTATTAGACATGATACTGCTCATATATTAGCGATGGCAGTTCAAGAGCTTTTTCCAGAAACGCAAGTAACAATTGGCCCTGTCATTCAAGATGGTTTTTATTATGATTTTTCAAGAAAAAAACCTTTTACTGATGAAGATCTGAAAAAAATAGAAAATAAAATGATAGAAATTGTTGACCGAGATGAAAAAACTAAAAGAAAAGTATGGGATCGAGATGAAGCAATAAAACATTTCTTAAAAGCCGGAGAAAAATATAAAGCGGAAATAATTAAAGAAATTCCTAAAAACGAAGAGGTTTCTATTTACTATCATGGAAAATGGCATGATTTATGTAAAGGTCCACATCTTTCCTCTACTGGAAAAATTGGTAAAGCTTTTAAACTTACAAAAGTTTCAGGAGCATATTGGAGAGGAGATTCAAAAAATGAAATGTTGCAAAGAATATATGGAACCTGTTGGCCAAATAAAAAAGAATTAGATGAATATCTTTTAAGATTAGAAGAAGCAGAAAAAAGAGACCATAGAAAATTAGGTAGAGAAATGGATTTGTTTCATTTTAGAGAAGAAAGCCCTGGTGCTGTTTTTTGGCATAATAAAGGATGGTTGCTATTTCAAATTCTTATTAATTATATGAGGTTAAAGCAAAAAAATGCAGGTTATAAAGAAATCAATACTCCCGAGTTGCTTGATAAAACATTATGGGAAAAATCGGGTCATTGGGAAAAATTTGGTGAGCACATGTTTACTTCCGAAACTCCTGATAAAAAAATTTTTGCCATTAAACCAATGAACTGCCCAGGTTGTGTACAAGTTTTCAACCAAGGTCTTAAAAGTTATAGGGATCTTCCACTTAAGATGTCAGAGTTTGGAAAAGTTCACAGATATGAACCTTCAGGTGCATTGCACGGTCTTTTAAGAGTTAGAGCTTTTACCCAAGATGATGCACATATATTTTGTACAGAAGAACAAATCACTGATGAATGTTTAAGTGTAACTAAATTAATATTAGAAATTTATAAAGATTTAGGATTTGAAAATGTTTTATTAAAATATTCAGATAGACCAGAGAAAAGAGTTGGTGATGATAAAATTTGGGATAAATCAGAGTCTGCCTTGTTAGAAGCTGTTAAAAAATCAAAGTTACAATATGAAATTAATAAAGGTGAAGGTGCGTTTTATGGTCCAAAAATAGAATTTGTACTAAGAGATGCTATTGGTCGTGATTGGCAGTGTGGAACTTTGCAGGTAGATTTAAATCTTCCATCAAGGTTAGGAGCATCATACGTTGATAAAGATGGGACAAAAAAAATTCCTGTAATGTTGCATAGAGCATTATTTGGATCGTTAGAGAGGTTTATAGGAATACTTATAGAGCATTATGCTGGAAAATTGCCATTATGGCTAGCTCCTTTGCAAGTTGTGGTTATTCCAATAGCTCCAGAATTTGATAATTATGCAAAAAAAATATTTGAACAATGTGTTAAAGCAGATATAAATACAGAAGTGGATTTAAAAAACCAAAAAATAAATTATAAAATTCGGGAACACTCTTTATCTAAAGTTCCTTTATTGTTAATTTGTGGTCAGAAAGAATTAAAAGATAATAGTGTTACAATTAGAAAACTAGGATCAGAAAAGCAAGAAGTTCTTCCACTAGAAGAAGCAATCATGCAAATATCAAAAAAAAATAAATTCCCAATAAATTAGTGGCATTGCAAAAAAAAAATTTTTTTCAAAGAAGAACAAAACCTAGGGGTCCTAGAGCTAACGAAAGAATTCATGCTTCTGAAGTTCAAGTTATAAGTAGTGATGGAAAAAATCTAGGTACACTTCCTACAAGAGAAGCAATAGAAATGGCAAAAGAAGAAGGACTCGATTTAATTGAAATTTCACCAAACGCTAAACCTCCAGTTTGCAAAATTATAGATATGGGTAAGTACAAGTATGAATTACAAAAAAAAACTCACAAAGCAAAAAAGAAACAAAAAACTGTAAATTTGAAAGAGATTAAGCTGCGGCCAGTTACAGATACCCATGATTATAATTTCAAAATAAAGAATGCACAAAGATTTTTAGAAAAAGGAGATAAAGTTAAATTCACAGTAAGATTTAAAGGTCGTGAGATGCAGCACCCGAATTTAGGCCACCAGTTAATGCAGCGTATAATTAGTGATACTTCAAATGTAGGAAAAGTAGAGGTAAGACCAAAGTTTGAAGGTAGGCAGATTATTATGATAATTCAGTCTTTGTAATTATATTGTAAATTAAATATAAACTTTGTATAAACTGCCTTGATTTTATGCCAAAATTAAAAACTAAAAGTTCAGCAAAAAAACGATTTAAATTAACTGCTTCTGGAAAAGTTAAAATGGGCCAGGCAGGGAAAAGACATGGAATGATTAAAAGAACAAATTCACAAATAAGAAAAAAGAGAGGGACAACAATTATGTCTAAACAAGATTCAAAAATTGTTAAGTCATATATGCCCTATAGCTTAAGAGGATAATATGGCGAGAGTAAAAAGAGGAGTCACAAGTCACGCGAGACATAAAAAGGTCTTAAAACAAGTCAAAGGACAATTTGGTAGAAGAAAAAATACAATTCGTATTGCAAAGCAAGCTTTGGAAAAAGCTATGCAGTATGCGTATAGAGATAGAAAAGCTAAAAAGAGAGAATTTAGATCTTTATGGATACAAAGAATAAATGCTGGAGTAAGAGCTGAAGGAATAACATATGCAAAATTTATTAATGGATTAAATAAGTCAGGAATAAAATTAGACAGAAAAGTTTTAGCTGATATTGCATATAACGATCCGCAAGCATTCAAAACTATTATTAAAAAAGTTCAATCTTCTCTAAGCTAGCAATTAATCTCAAATAACTTTATTTATAAAATTTAATAATTAAATTAGTTACGTAGTTTAATTCTTTAAGGCTTAAGTTTGGTGATGAAGGAAGACATAATCCAGTTTTGTAAAGTTTAATAGAAGTTTTAAAATTATATCTTTTATTTAAAACATTGCTATTTTTCTTAAAAGCTTCTTGAAGATGCATTGGGAAAAAAAATTCTCTAACTTCAATTCCTTTTTTAAAAAGATATTTTGATAAACCATCTTTTCGTTTAGCTCTTATTGTCGTAAACCAATAAACTGGTTTAGAAAACTGATTAGGAGTACTGAATTGGATCTGCTTTATATGGCCAAGTTTTTTTCGGTAAAAATTGTCAATAAATTTTTTTTTTACTAATATTTTACTAAACTTTTTTAATTGAGCTAATCCTATAGCAGCATTTAAATCAGTAAATTTAAAATTATATCCTACGCTCGAATGTTTATAAGTTCCTTTATTCATTCTTCCATAATTTTTTAACTTTCTTATTTTTTCTGCAATCGATTTACTATTTGTTACAGCAATTCCACCCTCTCCTGTTGTGATTGATTTATTTCCATAAAAAGAATATCCACCAACATCTCCGAGTGTTCCTAGAGCTTTGTTTTTATATGTTCCTCCGAATGCTTGAGCAGCATCTTCTATTATTTTAAGTTTATATTTTCGTGCAAAAGATTTTACCTCATCTATGTTTGAACATTCTCCAAAAAGATGTACGATCATTATAGCTTTAGTTTTTTTTGTAATTAATTTTTTAGCTAAGTCTAAGTTTATTGAATAATTATCTTCATTTATTTCACATAACACCACTCTTAAATTTGCTAACAACATCGAAGATACACAAGAAGCAAAAGTTAAATTTGGAACTAGCACTTCGTCATTTCTTTTTAAATCTAAAGCTTTTGCACAACAGTATAGTCCAGAAGTCCAATTATTTAAGACAATTGCATATTTTGCGTTCACTCTTTTTTTTATTTGTTCTTCAAATCTTTTTGAAAATATATTTTCTGTTAAGAATGTGGTTTTAATCACTTTTTTAACAAATGATTGCTCTTCTTTTCCTATATCGGGTTGGATTTGTCTGATAAATTTTTGCATAAATTATATTTAAGCTTAATTATTAAAGTTATTAAACAGTTTTTCAAAATGATTTTGATGGAAAAAATCAAAGGCATTTGGACCGCTGGGAAAAACACATGGGAATTCTGGACTAGCTTCAAGAAGTCTAGGCACTTTTAATGCTTCTGCTACTGAATATGGAAAACACATATTTCCGACATAAAATTTACTAGCTTTAATTATTTGGGCCATTTCTAAAAAATCTTTACATTCATAGAACTCTAAATTTTCAATTTCATTTTTTAATTCATTAAATTCAGATTTTAATCCAAGACATAGTAAATTTTTATTTTTTTTTAAAAATTTGTAATTGATATAATCATTTCTATATCTTTGGGTTCTTACTATTATAATTTTATTTTTTATAGAATTATGCGGTTCTACCGATAAGTACGAGTTTTCCATACTTGTGTTATATGTTCCACAAATATGAGCAAACCATCTCATTTCTTGGAACCCAAGACTAATTGGTATGTCTCTAAACAAATCTAAATTAATATCAATTTTTTCATTATTATAAAAATTTACAGAGTTCAAATAAGTTTGTGAATTTAGCAAAGGCATTACCAAGTCTACAGGTTTTTTACTTAACAAAAAACTTCCATAAGGGTGATTTAATGATTCTGGACCCATAGGTTTATTGATTTGAATATAAAGATTGCAAGTGTGATTTTTAGACAATTCTTTAATCACAGGAAGAGAATACATTATGTCCCCCAAATGTCCTGAATGCAAAAATGAGAGTTCTTTATTATTTTCTATTCTTTTTTGTATTTCTACGATTTTGTTGTAAATGTGTGAATTGTAGTATTTAATTCTTTCTACTGCTCTATTTTTATTTTTAATATTTTGGTATTTATTTTTATTAAAAATTTTATAAAATAATTTATACAAGGGATTATATGACATTCGTTAAATTTTTTTTTAATAACTAATAATGCTATATATTACAATTAAGTATGCAAAATAAAAAAAAAATACTGCCTAATATCTATAACTTTTTGTGCCCCAAGCAAACAAAAAAATTAACTAGATTTGGCATCAAACAAGATGGAGGATATATAATCGACCTAACTGTTGTTGAGAAAGTTAATCATCTTATATCTTTTGGAATGGCTGAAGAGTTTTCTTTTGAAATCGATTTTTTAAATTACAATAATTTGAATACATTACAAATTTACGACCATGCAGTTAATCATAAAATTTATTTATCCAATATACTCAAAGTTTTACGAAGATTTATTACATTCAGGCGAACATTTTCCCAACTATATGAAGTAGTAAAAAAATATTATATTTTTTTAAAATTTATATACAATAAAAGAGTAAATTTTTTTAAATTAAAAATAACAAACCAAATAAAAAATAGAAAAGAAATAGATCTTAACGGAGTTTTTTCTAAAGTTAATAAATCAACTTCAAATTTTGGACTAAAAATTGATATTGAGGGAGATGAATATGAAATTTTAGAAAAAGTTTTGGAAAGTTCAAGCAAAATTAGTTTTATAATAATTGAATTTCATGGAATTGATAAAAATAATAAAAAATTTATTAACATCATGAAGAAAATATTAGAAGTTTTTGATATCATTCACATACACGGAAACAACCATGCTCTTAGTACTTCTGATGGATTTCCTATTGTGGCGGAGATAACTCTAGTAAATAAGAAAAACAATTTAAACTACACTGAAAATTCAAAAACGTTTCCTATAAAGGGGCTTGATTACCCAAATAATCCATTTTTACCAGATATTGAAATTAATTTTAATTAAATAAACCAGGTTAATAAATAAGTACTTAACTAATTTAAGTATTTCTATTATCTTTAATAAATTAAAGAATCATTAAAAAGATTTATATATGAAAAATTTTGTTCAAATTGAAACTGAGATTTTAAATAAGTTACATAATGCTAATGATCATAATTCACTAGAATTACTTAAAACTGAAGTTTTTGGAAAAAAAGGAATACTTACAGAACTTTTCAAAAAAATTGGTGGTTTAGAACAAAATGAAAAAAAAGAATACGCTTCTAAACTTAATGAACTTAAACAAAAAGTAACAGGGTTTATAGAAAAAAAATTTATAGAATTTGATCAACTAGAAATTGATAAAAAATTAAAAAATGAAAAGATAGATATAACCCTACCAGGAAGAACTTTTTTCTCTGGTAAAATTCACCCAGTATCCCAAGTAATAGATGAGGTAACTTCTATATTTTCTGAAATTGGCTTCTCTGTTGAAGAAGGACCAGACGTAGAAAATGAATATTATAATTTTTCTGCACTCAACACACCAGACAATCATCCCACAAGAGATATACATGATACTTTTTATCTTGATAAATCTAAAGATTTACTTTTAAGAACTCATACCTCTCCAGTTCAAATTAGAACTATGTTAAAAAGCAAACCGCCATTTAAAATAATTTCCCCAGGAAGAACTTACCGCTGTGATAGTGATCAAACACACTCACCTATGTTTCACCAATTAGAAGGATTGCATATAGACAAAAATATAAACATGGGACATCTTAAAGGTTGTTTATACTATTTTATTAAAAAATTTTTTGAGGTAGATAAAGTAAGAATAAGATTTAGACCAAGTCATTTTCCTTTTACAGAACCATCTGCAGAAGTTGATATTGGATATAAAATTGAAAATGGGAAAATTAAAATAGGGGAAGGAGACAAGTGGTTAGAAATTCTTGGATGCGGAATGGTTCATCCAAACGTTTTAAAAAACGCAAAAGTTAATCCAAAACAGTATCAAGGTTACGCTTTTGGAGTTGGAATAGACAGATTAGCCATGCTGAAATATGGAATTAATGATCTAAGAGCTTTTTTTGAAAGTGATATTAGATGGTTAGAATTTTATGGATTTGATCCTCTTGATGTTCCAGCAAACTATAGAGGTCTTAGTAGATGATAACATCTTTATCGTGGTTAAAAAGTCATTTATCAACTAAAGCAAATTTAAAACAAATAGTTGAACGTTTAACTGAAATCGGACTTGAAGTTGAAAGCGTAAAGTCACCAGGTAATGATTTGGATAATTTTATTATTTGTAAAGTTGTTAAATCTCAAAAACACCCAAATGCTGACAAATTAAAAATTTGTGATGTTGATATTGGCAAAGAAAATTTAGTAAAAATAGTTTGCGGAGCGCCAAACGCAAGAGATGGATTATTTACTGTTTATGCACCTCCAGGTGCTGTTATTCCAAAAACAAAAATGAAATTAAAAATAGCAAAAATTAGAGGAATTGAATCTTTTGGAATGCTTTGTTCTAGGAGCGAACTTGACCAATCTTTAGATAAAGATGGAATTATTGAATTAAATAAAAAAGAAAAAAATATAGGTGAAAAGTTTTTTAAAAATTCTTTAGAAGAAGTTATAGATATATCTGTTACTCCTAATAGACCAGATTGTTTAGGTATTCGAGGGATTGCTAGAGATTTAGCTGCTTCGGGTTTGGGACAATTAAAAAAACAACCTCCAATAAAAATAAAACAAAAATTTAAACAACCAATTAAAGTGTCTATAAGTAAAGAAAAAAATCAAGGTTGTGGTGTTTTTGGAAGTATATATATAAAAAATATTGAAAATAAAGAAAGTCCCGAATGGTTAAAAAACAAAATTATATCTTTGGGCTTAAAACCTATTTCGGCAATTGTAGATATTACAAACTATATAATGTTTGATTTAAATAGACCTTTGCACGCATATGACGCAGACAAAATTAACAAGGAAATTATAGTAAGAAACTCAAAAAAAGGTGAATCTTTTGAAGCTCTTGATAACAAGAAATATATACTAGATAACAATATGTGCGCGATTACAGATAAGTCGGGCGTTCTTGGTCTTGGTGGAATTATTGGAGGAACAAGATCTGGAACGGAGCTTTCAACCAAAAATATTTTATTAGAGTCTGCTTATTTCTATCCATCCGAAATACGAAAAACTGCAAAAAGCTTGAATATTGATACTGATGCTAAATATAGGTTTGAGAGAGGTATAGATCCAAACTCAATAAAAACAGGATTAGAATTAGCGATGTGCATGGTTTTAGATATATGTGGAGGTGAAGCCAGCAAATTTTCATTTGAAGGTAAATTAAAAAGTAATAATAAAATAATAGATCTAAATTACGAAAAATTTTTAAATGTTGTTGGATTTTCAATTATAAGTTCTGAAATTAAAAAAATATTATCTTCTTTAGGCTGTGAAGTAAAACCTGGTAAAAAAAGTATTAAAGTTCTCCCACCATCTTGGAGGCCAGATCTTAAAGAAGATATCGATCTTATTGAAGAGCTTGTAAGAATCAAAGGTTATAAGAATATACCCCTGATTACTCCAGAAAAAGAAAATATTAAAGAGACATTAAATAGCAAACAAAAGCTTTTTCATTTTTCTCAAAGGATTGTAGCCTCAAAAGGATTTACAGAAGCAGTTACATGGTCATTTACAGATTCAAAAGTAGATAATTTTTTTTCTGATTTAAAGGAAGAGATTAGATTATCTAACCCAATATCTAACGATTTAGATGTTTTGAGATCATCGCTTTACACTAATTTAATGATTGGAGCTAAAAAAAATATACATAGAAATTTTGAAGATTTAATGCTGTTTGAAATTGGTCCAGTTTTTAAAGGAAAAGAACCTGGAAAACAATCAACTATGATTGGAGCAATTAAAACTGGAAAGCATTCAAGAAAAAATTGGATTGAAAAAGAAAGAAGTTTTGATATTTTTGATATTAAAAGTGATGTCTTAAGAACTCTAAGCGAGATCGGTATTGATAGTAAGAAAATAATAATTAGCAATAAAACAAAAAAATGGTATCACCCCGGAAGATCTGGATTGTTATCATTGGGTTCAATTAGTGGTCCCGAGTTAGCATATTTTGGAGAAATTCATCCATCAATTATAAAAAAATTAGATTTAAGAGTTGAAAGTGTATTGGGTTTTGAAATTTTTTTAGACAATATACCCGAGTTTAGAAAAAAAATTAGAGAGACAAAACCACAATTTATTGTTTCTGATTATCAAAAAGTGACTAGAGATTTTGCTTTCGTAATAGATGAGAAATTTAGTTCTGGAGAAATTATAAATTTGGTTAAAAATATAGATAAAGAATTAATTAAAACTGTTAAAATTTTTGACATCTATCAAGGAGAAAATATTGAATCAGGAAAAAAGTCTATCGCTTTTAGTGTAACATTTGAACCTAAAGATAAAACTTTGAGTGAAGGGGACATTGATCAAATAAGTAAAAAGATTATATCTTCAGTTCAAAGTGTAACTGCTGCAACATTAAGATCCTAATGTCTGATATAGAAAGAATACGTAATTTTTCAATAATTGCACACATTGATCATGGAAAATCAACAATAGCAGATCGGATAATCTATAAATGTGGTGGATTAACCGATAGAGAAATGAAATCTCAGGTGCTCGACTCTATGGATATAGAAAGAGAAAGAGGCATTACTATTAAAGCCCAAACTGTTAAGTTGAAATATAAAGCTAAAGATGGAAAAGATTATATTTTAAATATCATTGATACTCCCGGCCATGTCGATTTTGGTTATGAAGTAAGTCGTTCATTATCTGCTTGTGAAGGATCTTTACTAATCGTTGATAGTACCCAAGGAGTTGAGGCTCAAACTTTAGCTAACGTTTATCAAGCTCTTGAAATTAATCACGAAGTTATTCCAATTTTAAATAAGATCGATTTGCCTGCTTCAGATATTGAAAAAACAAAAAAAGAAATTGAAGACGTAATTGGTCTAGATACAGCAAACGCAATTAGCTGTTCAGGAAAAACCGGAGAAGGAGTTGAGAATATTTTAGAAGCAATTGTTAGTAACTTACCAGCTCCTAAAGGGGAAAAATCAGAAAAATTAAAATCATTACTAGTTGATAGTTGGTATGACACTTATTTAGGAGTAATTATTTTAGTTAGAATTATAGATGGTAAAATAAAAAGAGATATGAAAATTAAATTAATGTCTAATGATGAAGAATATGTAATTGAAAAAGTGGGAGTGTTTACGCCAAAACCAATTGACGTGGAAGAACTAAATTCTGGTGAAATTGGATTTATAATAGCAGGTATTAAAACTTTATCTGAGACTAAAGTTGGAGATACTATTTGTGATGCTTCAAATCCTATCAAAGAACCTTTGTCAGGATTTAAACCTAGTAAACCGGTAGTTTTTTGTGGAATATTTCCAGTAGATAGTTCTGAATATCAAAAATTAAAAGATGGCTTAGGAAAACTCAAACTTAATGATGCAAGTTTTTCTTATGAAGCCGAGTCTTCTAGTGCATTAGGCCTAGGTTTTAGGTGTGGTTTTCTTGGTTTATTGCATCTAGAAATAATAACGGAAAGACTTGAGAGAGAGTTTGATATAAATTTAATTACCACTACTCCAGGAGTTATTTATAAAGTACATAAGATTAAAGGTGGTATCATAGATTTACAAAATCCATCCAGTATGCCAGATCCCACACAAATTAGTAAAATAGAAGAACCATGGATTAACGCAACCATTATTACACCTGATGAATATTTAGGCCCTATTATAAAAATTTGCCAAGATAAAAGAGGAGAGCAAACTAATCTTAGTTATTCAGGGAATCGGGCAGTTTTGTCATATGATCTTCCTTTGAATGAAGTTGTTTTTGATTTTAATGATCGATTAAAATCCGTTTCTAGTGGATATGCTAGTTTTGATTATGAAATTACAGGCCATAAGGAAGGTGATTTAGTGAAACTGGCTATTTTAGTAAACACCGAACCAGTTGATGCTTTAGCAATGATAATTCATAAAGATTTTGCTCAAAGGACTGGAAGACAAGTTTGTGAAAAATTAAAAGATCTTATCCCAAGACATAATTTTATGATTCCCGTCCAGGCAGCAATAGGGGGAAAAATTATTGCAAGAGAATCAATAAAAGGATTTTCAAAAGATGTGCTTACGAAAATCCATGGTGGTGGAGCTGCTGACAGAAAAAAGAAATTACTTAAAAAACAAAAAAAAGGGAAAGCTAGATCTAAACAATTTGGTAGGGTAGAAATTCCTCAAGAAGCCTTTATAGGCGTTTTAAAAATAAATAAAGAAACTTAGTTGGAGAGATGGCCGAGTGGTTGAAGGCGCACGCTTGGAAAGTGTGTATACGAGCAATCGTATCGTGGGTTCGAATCCCACTCTCTCCGCCATTAATTATCAAATGTTTTTTCTTTTTCTTCTTCTTTATTTTCTATTCTTTCTTCCATCTGTTTTAAATTTTCAATTTCGGTCTGTTTTGATTTTTTTACTTCATCAATTTGCATTGTTCTCGTTTCTTCTGCTTTTCTTTTTCTTTCCTTTAGTTCATTTAATTTTATTTCCTGTTCTTCTTTTAATCTTATAGCTTCCTCTTCTTTTAGTTTTTTTTCTATTAATTTTCTTACTTCTATAAGTCTGTCTGATCTATCTTTATCAGCTTCAGCTATTTTATTTTTATGAATCTTATCTAGTTTTTTTCTAGCTTCATTTTCTTCTTCGATTCTTTTTTCTTTTAAATCAGAAACTTTTTCAAGTTCTTTAAATTTTTCTTGTTCCGCTTTATCAAATTTTTCTTTATATTGCAGATCTATTTTATCAAGTAACTTTTTCTCATTGGTAATTTGGTTTTTTCTTTTAATTTGTGCAACCTCATATTCTTTTAATCTTACTTCTTCTTCTTCATGCAGTCTTCTATCTTCTTCTTCTTGCAATCTTACTTCTTCTTCTTCTTCTAACTGTAGTTTTTTTTCTTTTTTAAGTTTTTTCTCTTCTTCATGTAATTTTTTTGTTTCAAGGATTAATCTTCTTTCCTCTTCTTCTTTAAACCTTCTGTTTTCTTCTTCTTGTAGTTTTCTTTCTGATTCTTCTTCTAATCTTTGTTCTTTTTCTTCTAATCTTAATTGTTCTTCTCTTATTCTTCTTATCTCTGTTTCATTTGATCTTCTTTTTTCTTCCGCTTTTAGTCTTCTTTCTTTTTCTTTTTTTAAATTTTCTTCTTCTTTTTCTTTTAATAATCTTTGCTGATCTCTTAATTTTGCCGATTCTTCATCTTGTAATCTTCTTTCTTCTTCAGCTTTAATTCTTTTTAACTCTTTTTTTTCAAGTGTTCTTTGCTGTTCTTTTGTTAATTTGTCTTTACGAAGTCGATCTTGTTTATCTTTTTCTTGTTGCTCATCTACAATTCTTTTTTCTTTCAATTTTGTAACTTCATTTTCTTCCGCTAATTTTTCTTGTTCTGCTTTTTGGATGTGCTCGCTAGTGATTTGTTCAATTTTTTCTATTTTTTGTTGTTCATCTAGGATTCTTTCTTTTTTTAATGCAGCAACTTCTTCTAGTTGTGCTAATTTTTCTTCTTCGGCTTTAGCTATATTTTCTTTGTAAATTGGATCTAGTCTTTCTCGCTCTTCTTGTTCTTCTCTAACTTTTCTTTCCTTTTCAATTCTTATATGGTTTATTTCTTTTAAGCGTTTTTCTTCTTCTTTTCTTAACTGTTTTTCTTGTTCTTTTAGTTCTTTCTTTTCTTCTTTAATTTCTTTTTCTCTATTTTTGTCATATTTTTTAATTCGTTTTTCTTTTTCTTTTTCATTTTTGGTTTTAAAATTTTGGTAACTTTTGCTTAGAGCTTTAAATAAACCTATAGGCTTATTTTTTCTATTTTTTTTGTTAGAATTTTTAGTTTTAGTTTTTTGCTTAATTTTTTTAATATTTTTTTTTCTAGCTTTTTTTCTCATCACGCCTCCTTAAATAATATAATTATTGTATACTTTTTTTTGTTTTTTAAAAGTCACTAAAGTTCTGTTTTGGTTATATAATATATGTGTGGAGGCACACCCTTGGAAAGTGTGTATACGAGCAATCGTATCGTGGGTTCGAATCCCACTCTCTCCGCCATTAATTTAACGTTTTATCCTATTTAAAAAGACGTTAAGATTGGTTTGGTCACTCGTGGGTTATTATTTTGACAGGAGAAATGGTTATTTATATAAAATATTAAACACAGGATTGTTTTTTTTCACATACCACCCATCAAATGCCGATATTTTTTCAAAAACATTAAAATAATTATTTTTTTCTAATAACTGTTTTACCTTATTTCTTTTTTCTTCAATAAAATTGTGTTCTATCGTAAAGATAGATACATTATATTTATTTAAATCTAATTCCTTCAAAATATTAAATTCAGAACCTTCAGTATCTATAGAAATATAATCAATATTTTTAGGAGCATTATGTTCTTCCAATAAATCATTAATTGATACTGTTTTAACTTTTATACTTCTAGATTCTTTTCTTAAAAAATGATTATGATCTATTTCCAACTCCCTTTTTAAACCTGATACTTCTGGACATTTGTAGCAGTCTTCAAAAATCATTTCCAAGTTGCTTAATTCATAAGCACACCTTTTATCTATAATACATTTTCTATTTTTTTTTAAACTTTCATGTCAAGTAGGAAGTGGATCACATACGATACCATTCCAGTTCAAATTTTTTTCAAGCACGAATGTATTACTAATATTTACCCCATCTGCAGCTCCAATTTCTAAAAAAAAACCATTTTTTTTAAATTCTGTGAAATATATGGCAAATAAGTCTTGGAAAATTTGTGATTTAGATTTTAACCTATGTAAACAAAAGTATTCAAGCATATTGAGGTATTTTTTTTCATCAAGTTTTTTCATAATTAAATACTACTACAATTTGCAATCACATTTGAGTCCAGAATCCGATCATTTTTTAAAGAAATTAATGCTTTAGTTTATTAATCTTATCTTTTAAGTTCAATTTAAGTTTTTTTAAGTCTCTTAAATTTATCCAGGAATCTGAAGCCCGATCATTTAATCTTTTCTTTGTAGTTTTTTTAGTAATAGTTTCGAGTTTTTTGTGTTTTTTTTTAAGATCACTTATTTTTGTCATTCATTTAATATTAATAAGTTATTATGGCAAAAGTGAGAGACCGACAAGATTGAAGGCGCCCGTCTAGAAAGTACGTATAAGAGCAATTGTATACGGTTCGAATCCACCATCTCTGCTATTACATTAGCTTTTACCGAATTATCTTTATATTTTTTTTAAAATGTATAATTAACTAATTTATGTTTTTGTCTATAAAAAATGTTCCTAAAGTTTCATGGAGTTCGGATAAACCTTTTAGCTTAAAACCAAAAATTTCTACTTTTTTATACTTATGTTTTGGTCTAGTTTTATTCGGTTTAGGTGAAGGTCTATTAATAGTTTCGCTTTCTGGCGCGTCTCCATGGTCTGTTTTAGCACAGGGCATTTCATTAAATGTAGATTTTTCTATTGGGACAATTACTTTATTTATAAGCATTGGAGTTTTATTTTTTTGGATATTTTTAAATCAAAAACCTGGAATTGGTACAATTCTTAATGCTCTAATCATTGCGTTGATGATAGATATTTGTATTAAGCTCGTGCCAACTCCAGAAAATTATATTTCTCAATTATTATTAGCTATTTTAGCTGTGCTTATAGTTGGATTAGGTGGTGGAATTTATTTGGTAGCAAATTTAGGAGCGGGATCAAGAGACGGCTTAATGATAGGTTTACAACAAAAAACTAATTTACCAATAGCAGCTATTAGAGTATTTATTGAAATTACAGTTGTTTCTATTGGATGGTATTTAGGTGGAACAGTGGGGATTGGAACTTTATTGTTTGCTTTTGGAATTGGCCCCGCAGTTGCTCTAGGGTTATTTATTGTAGGAAAAACTTTTAATTAAAGTTTACTGATAAAATTTGTGTATAAAATATGTACCATATTAGAATGGACTAAATTTAAAAAAAAAAAAATTTTTCGGAACAAAAAAAGATTTGTTAGATGGCTATATACATTTTTCAAATAGAAATCAGATAAAAAAACTCTAAAAAAATATTTTTTTAAAGTAGATGATTTAATCTTATTAAAAGTAAAAGTGTTTAAACTTAAAAATCTTAAATAGGAAAAGTCAAAAGAAGGTAAAGTGTTTCCTCACCTTTATTCATTCTTAGATATAGAAAACGTAAAAAGCGTGCATAAAATTACTTTAAAGAAAAATGATTTACATGCTATATCATCGACAAATTAGGTTTATGAATAACTGCGGTATGCTATAATTTTAAATATTGGACTGTTAGCTCAGTTGGTAGAGCGGATGACTCTTAATCATTAGGTCGTGGGTTCGATCCCCACACAGTCCACATTGGATTTAAAATGAAAAATAAAGAAATAATAAAAAAAAAAATTACTCTAGCAGTCCAAAATCATCAAAAAAATAATTTTGTGGAAGCCGAAAACCTTTATAAAGAAGTACTAAAGTTGGACTCTAATCATTATGAAGCTACCTTTTACCTGGGTACTTTGTATGGCCAACATAATAATTTTGAGATGGCTTTGAAGTGGCTCAACAAAGCAAAAAAAATTAGACCTGGTGATGCACATGTGCATGTCAATCTTGGCAATGCACTGAAAGAATTAAAAAAATACGATCAATCAATTAATTCTTATGAGAGAGCAATCAATATTGATCCAAGCATTTTGTTCGCTCATAATAATCTTGGGATAGTTTTAAAGGAGCAATTAAAATACACCCAAGCAATAAAATGTTTTGAAAAAGTGATTGAACTAAATCCTAATTATCTAACAGCTTATAATAGTCTTGGTACAATATTTGGGGAGTTAAAAAGTTTTAATAAAGCTAAAAATTATTATGAAAAAGCACTTAAAATAGCACCCAATTATGCAGCTTCATATTATAATCTCGGAATAATATTTCAGGAATTGGACCATTATAAAAAAAGTTGCTCGTATTATAATCAAGCAATTAAACTTCAATCCAATCATGCGGATGCACATAATAATTTAGGTATAATACTTCAGGAACAAGGAGAATTTAAAAAAGCAGAAGCTAGCTACGAAAAAGCAATAAAATCTGATCCAAAAAATTTGAGTTATTTATACCAATTAAGTGGTTTAAAAAAAGAAGTATTAAATAAAAAAACTAAAGATAACATAGGCAGAATTATAAATCTTAATGACTGTACAAAAAAAAATATTGCTTATGGAAACTTGTTACTTTCAAAATACGAAAGAGAAAAAAAGGATTTTAAAGAAGCTTTTAAATATTTAATAAAAGGACACAAATATTATTTTGATGCAAAAGGTCAGAAATTTATTCAAAGTGAAAATTATTGTTTTAATAAATTAACAAAAGTAAATAAAATTATTACTGTAAAAAAAAATATAAAAAAAACTAATAAAAATAATTTTGAAATAAAACCTATATTTATAGTCGGGGTTCCAAGAAGCGGAACAACACTTATAGAAAAAATAATTGCATCTGGTTATAATAAAATTCCAATAGGTGAAGAAACAGGAATATTTGGAAATTTAGTTGGTGAAGAAATATTTCGTAGCGAGAAAGTTAATTTAGTTTTAGAGAGCTTTAGAGAAAAAGTAATTGAAAAATATAATGAAAAAAAATTAATTCAAGCAGATAGTAATTATGCTTTTACTGACAAATCTTTAGATAATTTTTTTTACATAGAGTTAATTAGAAAAGTTTTCCCTAATGCTAAAATAATAAACTGTCGAAGAAATCCAATATCGTCTATTATGTCAATTCTAGAGAATAATTTAATTGAAATTTCGTGGGCACATAATTTAAAAAGTATTTTTAAATATTTTAATATTTATTATAAAATAATTGAGAATTACCAAAAAAATTTGCCAGATTTTATTTACGATTTAAAATTTGAAAAATTTATTAAAAATCCCGAAATAGAATCAAAGAAACTTATGAATTTTTGCAATTTATTATGGGATAAAAAATGCTTAGAATTTTATAAAAGAAAAGACCTGATTTCTAAAACAACAAGCAATATCCAAATTAGAGGAGTCATTTATGAAGATTCAGAAAGTAAGTATTTACCTTACAAAAAACTGTTGCAAAAATTTGGTGAAACATACTCTTGGTATAGATAATATATTTTAACAAACTAACATAAAGGTGTATTCTTTAAATTAAGCTGATTCGAAAAATATACAAAAGGAGTTTTTATGCTAACTGCACTAGTAATAATCGCGGGCATTGCTTGGTACGCAAGCAACAACTAATAATCTAAAAATTTATTAGAAAAATTTATAATCTACGTAACCAATATATAGTTACGTAGATTATAAAGTTATTATACAGCTCCTCTAATTCCAGTTACTTTTAGATTTGCAGTTTTATAAATTCTATTAATTGTATTTTTAATAGGCATAGTAACAGTTTTTTTAAATGGCCCATAGGCATGCATAAGATTTTTTTTAGATGTTGCAATAGCTACATGACCCTTCCAAAATATTAGATCATTTTTTTTAATATTTTTTAATAAAACTTTTTTTTTAAAATATCTAATTTGATCTTTAGCATCTCTTGGGCAATATCTATTATTAAAATTAAAAAATATTTGTATTAAACCTGAGCAATCAATACCGCTAAAGTGTTTTCCACCCCATTTATATTTCGTATTTTTAAATTTTTTAATATATTTAAAAATATTTCTTGTTTCATAGTTAATCATTTTTAAATCTTTTTTTTTAATCCAAAAATTAGAAAATTTATAAAAATTACCTTTTTTTCCTGTAACCTTGATTCTAGATCCAAAGCTGAGTTTTTTATTTATTTTATTTTTTATATTCGGTTTAGAATATAATTCTGCACATAAATTAAAAATTTTATGAGTATTTTTTTGATTTGGAAAAAATTTTTTTTTTAATATATATCCAGTATAGTTATCTAGGTCACATTTTATTTTAAGCCAAAATTTATTTTCTTTTATTTTTTGAAAAGTATCTCCGTACAAAAGTTGTGTAACAATTTTAGATCTTAGACTTTTTGTTTCGTATACGTTTACAAATGATAAATCGCTTCTCACTGTAACTTAAGTTTATTTCGGATAAACCATAAACAGATCAAGGAAGGTATAACCATTATTGCGGTTATTATAAAAAAGATACCCCAATCTCCATTTAACCAATCAACCATTGCACCTGATGATGAAGCTAATGTTGTTCTGCCGAGAGTGCCTATTGAAGCAAGCAATGCATATTGGGTTGCTGTATATGTTCTATCTACCAACAGCGATATGAAGGCAACAAAGGCAACGGTTGCGAATGCTGCAGCAATATCGTCCAATAATACAGTAACAGCAAAAAGCCACTCAGATTTTCCAGACCAAGCAAGAAGTGCAAACAAAAGATTTGTAGCTGCCATTAATATTCCAGAAACGAACATTGCTTTTACCACTCCAGAACGTATTGCAAACAGACCTCCCATAAGCGTAAACACGACTGTAGTAATCCAACCAACACCCTTAGAATAAAGTGCTATATCACCTTTTGAAAATCCTATCTCTTTGTAGAAGATAATAGACATGCGTCCCAGAAAAGCTTCACCAATTTTAAAAAGAAAAACAAATGCTAGAATACCTATAGCAATCTTAAACCCATTTTTTTTAAAAAAACTTACTATAGGTCCACCGATTGCGCCACTGATCCATGCTGCTGTTTTTGCAAAAACTCCAGAGGATCCTAATTTTTCTTCGATCATCTGGTCAGTTTGTCTTTGAGCCATTTGTCTTTCAGTAGGCTGTTCTTCATGAACGAACATTAAACCAATGTTACAAGCAATTACTACAATGCCGAGTATTAGAAAAGTAACTTGCCAATAATTTTCAAATCCTGCATTCTGAAAATATTGCGCTGCATTCAATGCTATCACTCCTCCTAATTTATATCCAGTCCACCAACCAACAACGGCCATCGCAGCGCCTGCCTGCATTGATGTTCCTTCATTTTCTCCAATTTGTTCAATTCTTAAAGCATCTACAGTGATGTCTTGAGTTGCTGAAGCAATAGCGATAATCAAACCAATTGTAATTACTAATGCAAGATTTGTTGTAGGTTCAACTACACTCCAACAAACCAGGCTGACTAAAATAATAAATTGCATGGCTACAATCCAACCACGACGATGACCAATTTTATTAGTTAACCATGGAATACGAATTCTATCGATGATTGGAGCCCAAAGATAATTGATTGCATAAACACCAAATATTAATCCGGCCCAACCAATCGTGCTGCGACTAAGACCATCTTCTTTAAGCCAGAGACTGAGACTGCTTCCAATAAGAACCCAAGGAAATCCACTTATAATTCCCAATAAAAGAATTCTAATCATTCGCCTATCAAAATAAACGGAAAACGTTTCAGATAATGTTTGTTTTTTAACTATTTCCATAAATTATCATATCTATTAATTTTTCCAAAATGATGGAAAAAACAAAACTAATACAGCAAACAATTCAAGCCTACCAAGAAGCATACCAAAACTCAAACTTAATTTAGAAAAGGTTGGCAGATCACTAAAATTTCCATCAGGTCCAATTATATCACCTAATCCTGGCCCCACATTTGATATAGCTGAAGCAGAACCAGATATTGCTGTAATAAAATCTAAACCATTTAAAGATAAAAGCGTTGCTAAAATAAAAAAAATAAAAAAATATAAAAATATAAAAGTCATTATAGAATAAACAAATGTATTGCTAATTTTTTCGTTATTATATTTTAAGGAAAATATTCCATGCGGATAAATTAATTTTTTTAACTGGTTTAATATAAAGCGACCAAGTATTTGAAATCTAAAAATTTTAATACCACAAGTAGTTGATCCTGCACATCCACCAATAAACATAAGAAGAAGAAAAAAAATTAATGGAAATTTTCCCCATGAACTGAAATCATCTGTAACGTAGCCTGTTCCTGACAAAACTGACACGACATTAAAGGATGATATTCTTAAATTCTCTAAAAAGCTATACTCCTTATTGCTAATCAACAGATATATAAACATTAGAAATATAGAAAAAATCAAAATATAAATTAAACCTCTAATTTGAATATCTTTAAAAAATATTTTTTTTTCACCTTTTACAAACTTTATATAAGCTATAAAAGGTATGCTTCCTAAAATTATAAAAATTATAGAAATAACTTCTATTCTGGCGTTTTGAAAATGACCAATTGATTTACTATAAGTAGAAAATCCTCCTGTAGCGATTGTTGTCATAGAATGAGCAATACTATCAAAAATATTCATTCCAGCCATTTGATATGCTACTCCACATACAAAAGTTAAACTAATATAAATTATTGAAATTGTTAATGTTACTTCACGTGTTTTTGGTAATATTTTTTCAGTTGTATCAGAACTTTCCATCCTAAATAATTGCATTCCTCCAACATTTAATAATGGAAGTATCGTAATAGCCATGACAATGACTCCTATACCTCCAAGCCATTGCAAAATTGCTCTCCAAATAAGAATACTTTTTGGAGCAGCATCCAGGTTAGTGATAATTGTTGATCCTGTCGTTGTTATACCCGACATGCTTTCAAAAAAAGAATCGACAAATGATAAATTTAGATTAGAAAGCAAGAAAGGCAAAGATCCAAAAAGAGCTATGCCTAACCATGATAAGGTAGTTAAAAGAAAGGCTTGTTGCAAGTTCAGTTTTCTATTTTCTTCGAGATTTGCAAGTACAAGAAGTATTCCTATAAACACTGTTATTGATGCAGATGATAAAAATACGTTATTTTTCTCATCATATATAAATTGAACAAAAAATGGTATAAGCATGAATGTTCCTAATATTATTAGAAGTAGCCCAATGGCAAAAAAAACTGTTTTATTATTATTCATTTTTGAAGTTGGAGGTTATTTAAAAATATTTGAAATTCAACATAATAAGACCTTATTATAACTGTATTTTACTAATAAAATTTAATAAATCTTTTATATTGTGATTGATAAATCAATAATTCAAGCTACTAGCTCCTGGCCTTTCGTAGAGGCAAGAAAACTTGTTAAAGAACGACAAAAAATTTTCGAAAAAAAAGGAAAAATTATTCTGCAGACTGGATACGGCCCTAGCGGCTTACCTCATATTGGTACTTTTACAGAAGTGGCAAGAACCACTATGATGGTCAACGCAATTAATCAAATTATTGATATCCCTACAGAGATTATAGTTTTTTCAGACGATATGGATGGTTTAAGAAAAGTACCAGACAACATTCCTAATAAAGAAGTCCTAGAAAATAATTTGTACAAACCGCTTACAGACGTTCCGGATCCTTTCAGAAAGTTTAAAAGCTTTGGTGAACACAATAACGAGATGTTAAAAAATTTTTTAAACAAATTTAAATTTAATTATACATTTAAAAGTTCAACCGATTTATATAAAAAAGGTTTATTTAATGAAACACTTCTCTTAGTTTTAGAAAAATACGAGCAGATAATTGAAATTATACTTCCTACGCTGGGAAAAGAACGTCAGCAAACCTACAGCCCCTTCTTACCAATATGTTCTGAAACTGGTAAAGTTTTAGAAGTACCAATAATTGAGGTAAAAAAAAAAGAAGGAAAAATTATTTATAAAAATGGTGATAAAAAAATTGAAACAGAAGTAACAAATGGAAAATGTAAATTACAATGGAAAGTAGATTGGGCAATGAGGTGGTATGCTTTTGATGTTGATTACGAAATGTATGGAAAAGATTTAATTGAGAGCGCCATCTTATCTAAAAAAATTTGTCAAACTTTAGGAAAAAAAAGTCCTAATGGTTTTGCATATGAGATGTTTTTAGATGAAAAGGGTGAAAAAATTTCAAAATCTAAGGGAAACGGCATAACAATCGAGCAGTGGTTAAAGTATGCTTCGCCAGAAAGTTTATCATTATACATGTATCAAAACCCAAAAAGGGCAAAAAAATTATATGCAGACGTTGTCCCAAAGGCTGTGGATGAGTATTTGCTATTCATAGATAAATTCTCTGAACAAAATATTCAACATAGATTGTTAAATCCTGTTTGGCATATTCACAATGGCAATCCTCCCAATGAAAAATCAATTATGCCATTTTCAGTTTTACTTAATTTGGTTGGTACAAGTAATGCAACGGATAAAAATGTATTATGGAAGTTTATAAAAAAATATAAAAAAAATATTGTAATTTCAGAACACCCAATTTTAGATAGTTTAGTAGAATATGCTTTAAAATATTTTTCAGACGTAGTTAAACCAAACAAAAAATATAGAAAACCTAATAATAAAGAAAAAAAAGCATTAGAAGATTTGGTTAATAGATTAAAAAAATGTAAAGAAGAAATAAATCCAGAAGATATACAAACTATTGTTTATTCTGTTGGTAAAGATAACGGATATAAAGAAAACCTTAGAGAATGGTTTAAGGCAATTTATGAAATAATTTTTGGTGATCAAGATGGCCCAAGACTAGGATTCTTTATAAGTTTTTTTGGAGTTAAAGAAACAATTGAACTAATAAATAAATATATTAAATAATGTTTTCAATTTTTAGACCTTTTTTATTTAATCTTGATCCTGAAACTGCTCATGATTTAGCTATTAAATCTCTTAAATTTAATTTTTTACCAAATCAAATATTTGATGTTGAAGATGAGGAAATATTAAAAGTTAAAATTCTAGGTAAAAGCTTTCCTAATCCAATAGGCCTTGCTGCTGGATTTGATAAAAGCGCTGAAGTCTATAACTCTTTGTTTAAATTTGGATTTGGATTTATTGAAGTTGGAACTATTACTCCTTTAAAACAACTGGGAAACTCCAAGCCAAGAGTATTCAGGCTAGTAGAAGATTCTGCGATGATAAATAGATTGGGCTTTAATAATGATGGAATCGATGTAATAAAAGAAAGAATTAAACTAAAACAAAATAGAGGTATATTAGGAATAAATATTGGACCAAATAAAAATACTAAAGATCAAAAAAATGATTTTTGTTTAGGATTAAAGAATTTTTTTAATAAAGCAGATTATATTACAATTAATATATCTTCACCAAATACTCAAGGATTAAGAAATTTTCATAATGAGGAAAAACTTGACGATTTATTAAAGAGTCTTAATAAAATAAAGCAAGAAAACAAAACAAAAATTCCACTCTTGTTAAAAGTATCTCCAGATATTGAAGATAGTTATATTTCTGAAATTTCAGATATTGCAATTAAAAATGACATTTCAGCAATAATACTTACAAATACCTCTAATAGTAATAGAGATAATTTAATTAGTGAAATGAAAAAAGAAAAGGGAGGATTATCAGGAGAGCCTTTACAACAAATTTCTACTAATATGATCAAAAAATTTTACAAACAACTCAAAGGAAAAATTCCAATTATTGGGGTAGGAGGAGTTAGCTCTGGAAAGTCTGCCTATGAAAAAATTATAGCAGGAGCTTCGTTGCTACAATTATATACTGGTTTTGTTTACAAAGGGCCAATGATTGTAAAAAATATTAAAAAAGAATTAATACAAATTTTAAAAGCCGAAGGTGTAAGCAGCATAGAGGAAGTTATAGGTAAAGGTTTATAATTAACCAATGTTACTCAAAGAAGGAAAGTACTCTAATATAAAAAAACCTAAAATTTGTAACTGACCTGTTAAAATAGCAATACCAGTTAATAATAAAATTACGCCTCCCACTTTTGTAATTTTTTTAATATGACTCTGCAATTTTTTTGAAAAATATAAAAATTTATCAATTAAAATTCCTGAAATAATAAAAGGTAGTGCCAAACCCAATGAGTATGAGGATAGTAATAGTATACTTCGTCCTATATTTTCTTCAATTGCAGCTAAAGTTAAAATTGATCCTAGAATAGGACCTATGCATGGAGTCCATCCAAAACCAAAAGCAGCGCCCACTATGAATGGAAAAGTTAAACTGTGACTATATGTATTTGTGAAAAATCTTACATCTTTATTTATAAATTTAAAATTAATAATTCCAATGAGATGAAGGGAAAAAAAAATTATAATTAAACCTGCAAAAATTCTAAAGCTATCAGAGTTTAATAAAAAAAAATTTCCAATAAATGAAGCTGTTGATCCTAAAGTTATAAAGACAAACGAAAAACCCAAAGTAAAAAAGATTGTTTTGATAACTATCAAATTTCCCCTCTTTTTTAGCAGCTGGTTAAACGATGTGCCTGAAATATAAGAAATATAACCTGGTATTAAAGGAAGAACGCAAGGAGATAAAAAACTAATTAATCCAGCCAGAAAAGCTATAGACAATGTTGTATTCATTTAAAAATCCTTAAATATAACTATTCCTAGTCACTAAAGTTGTCAATATTTTAATATATTGACTTGATTTCATTTCTAACCAGATCTATACACTGCTAAGGAAATTATAGATGTCAAGAAAATGCGAACTAACTGGAAAATCACCTTTGAAAGGTCATAAGGTGAGTCATGCCAATAACAAAGTAAAAAGAAAATTTTACCCAAATTTAAAAAAGGTTACTTTTAAAAGTGAAATTTTAAAAAGAAATATTAAACTAAATGTTTCTAATGCTGCATTAAAAACAGTAGATTACAAAGGTGGTTTAGATAATTATTTAAAAAAAATAAAAATATATAAACTTTCAAAAAAAGCAAAAAGACTTAAAAGACAGATAATAACAAAAATTTAGTATTTGGTGGATAAGATGTTAGGAAATAAACTATTTTTTTTATTTGCATTTTTAATGGCATCCACAGTTGCTTTATCCAATTATCTAGTTCAATACCCTGTAAATTATTTTGATTTAGAAAATTTTTTAACATACGGAGCATTTAGTTATCCAGTAGCATTTTTAATAACAGATCTGTCTAATAGGAGTTATGGAAAGGAATCTGCGAAAAAAATTGTGTATTTAGGCTTTTCTCTAGGAATATTTTTAACATTATATTTTTCAACTAACTTTTCAAATTTAATTTCTATTAGAATAGCATTTGGATCTGGTGCAGCTTTTTTAGTGGCGCAACTAATAGATGTGAATGTTTTTGATAAATTAAGAAAAAGAAAATGGTACGTAGCACCTTTATGTTCATCATTAGTTGGCTCAACAGTAGATACTTTTTTATTTTTTTCAATTTCTTTTTATGGCACAGGTATTAATTGGATGGCTTTATCTTTTGGAGATTTACTAGTAAAAATATTAGTGGCATTAATTATGCTAATACCTTTTGGTTTTTTGCTTTCGCATATTAAAGAAATGTCTACCTTTAAAAAAAAAATTAATGTTTAGTTTTTTCTTTTTTTTCTGAAAAAAGTTTTGTTAACTGATTAATCATAACATCACCTAATTCTTGGACGTCAGCAATTTTAATAGCTTTGTTATAATATCTAGTTACATCATGACCAATGCCAACAGCAAGCACTTCTATATTTGAGTTTTCTTCAATCCATTTAACAGTTTGTTTAAGATGTTTTTCTAAATAATTACCTGAGTTTACCGACAATGTAGAATCATCTACTGGTGCTCCATCTGAAATAATCATTAAAATTTTTCTATCCTCATTTCTTTTTTTTATTCTCCTGTAGGCCCACAAAAGTGCTTCACCATCTATATTTTCTTTTAATAAACCTTCTTTAAGCATCAAACCGAGGTTTTTTTTAGATTGTCTCCAAGGCTGATCTGCGGATTTGTAAATAATATGTCTTAAATCATTTAATCTTCCTGGATTTGTGGGTTTATTATTTAAACTCCATTTTTCTCTACTCTTCCCACCTTTCCAATTTTTAGTTGTGAAGCCTAATATCTCAACTTTTACAGAACATCTTTCTAAAGTTCTAGATAATATATCCGCACAAATTGCTGCAACTGATATTGGTCTCCCTCTCATAGATCCTGAATTGTCTATAAGAAGTGTTACTATAGTATCTTTAAACTCTGTATTTTTTTCTTTCTTATAAGATAGAGAATTCAAAGGATCAATTATTACTCTTGTAAGTTTTGAAGCATCCAACGTACCTTCTTCTAAATCAAATTCCCAAGATCTATTTTGTTTTGCTAGTAATTGTCTTTGTAGTTTATTAGCTAATTTGGTAACTATGTTTTGTAAATTAGTAAGCTGTTGATCTAAGCTTTTTCTAAGTCTATTAATCTCTTTTTCATTTTCTAAATCCTGCGGTTCTGCAACCTCATCAAATTCATTAGTATATATTTTATAATTTTTAGTAAGTATATTTTCTTTTTCCATTTTTTTAAAATTTGAATCATGATTAACTTCTTCTTTATCATTTTGATTATCTTTATTATTTTCGTTAAAAAGATCTATATCATTTTCTGCATTACTTAATTCAGAATTTGCTTCATTATTTTCTTCTTTTTCCTCTGCTTTGTCACTCTCATTATTATTTTCAGAGGGTGATTTTTCTTTTGCGTCTTCTTTATTTTCATCATTTTCTTTAGAATTTGTATCTTCAAATCGAAGATCATTAATTAAATCTGCTATCAGGTGGTTATATTTTTGTTGATTTTCTAGACAATTACTAAGTTCACCGAGTTTTACTTTTAAATTTTTGTCGAACAACTTTTTCCAATAACTTAAAATCTTTTTTGATGCAGTATTTTGTTTTATTTTAAAAAAATGATTTCTTAAGTATAGCTCAAAAGCTTCTGCAATATTTACATCTTCTTCATTTTTAATCTCTTCAATTTTTTTATCTTTAAGTTTAGTTTCATAGAACTTAACCAAATTATTTTTAACGCCTTTTAATTTATTTGAACCTATTTTTTCATATCTAATCTTTTCCGCAATAGCATATAAAGATTTAGCTACTGTTCCCTCGGGTTCATTCTCAAGATAAATTTTATTATTTTTATACTTTATTTTTAATGCTTCTGAATCTGCAACAGCCCTTAAATTAGTAAAGTCTTGTAAATTATTAAGTTTTATTACATCCGGTAGATTTAAAGAATCTTTTTTTGTACTATTAATGTTATCAAATTTTACTTCGAGATCGTATTTTTCAGAAATCACTTTAACCGCAGAGGATATCGCTGCTTTGAATTTTTCTTTTAAAATATCATCATTGTTCATTTGGGATATTAAATCTTAATATTAACTGATGATTCTGGCAATTCTTCCCCAAAACATCTTTGATAATATTCTGCTATTATACTTTTTTCTAATTCATCACATTTATTTAGAAATGTTACTCTAAACGCATAGCCTACATCTTTAAATATACCAGCATTTTCTGACCAAAATAGAACAGTTCGCGGACTCATTACTGTTGATATATCACCGTTTACAAATCCTTTTCTTGTCAAATCTGCAACTTTAATCATATTTGAAATCGTTTCTTTCCCTTCTTTACTATTAAAGTTTTTAGCTTTAGAAATTATTATTTCTAATTCTTTATCAAATTTAAGATAATTTAAAGTCGTTACTATATTCCATCTGTCCATTTGGCCTTGATTTATTTGTTGAGTCCCTTGATAAAGGCCAGTCGTGTCTCCTAGCCCAACAGTATTTGTGGTCGCAAATAATCTAAAAAAAGGATGCTGTTTTAAAACTTTATTCTTATCTAGCAAAGTAAAGCTTCCGTCATTTTCAAGAACTCTTTGTATGACAAACATTACATCTGGTCTTCCTGCATCGTATTCATCAAATACTAAAGCAATAGGATTTTGAATTGACCAAGGAAGTATTCCTTCCTTGAATTCTGTAATCTGCTTACCTTCTTTAATTATAATCGCATCTTTACCTATCAAGTCTATACGACTTATATGACTATCCAAATTTACTCTGATACAAGGCCAGTTTAATCTTGCTGCCACTTGTTCAATATGAGTTGATTTTCCTGTTCCGTGGTAGCCCTGTATTAAAACCCGTTTATTGAAAGAAAAACCAGAAACAATCGCTAATGTGGTATCCCGATCAAATTTATAGTTGCTATCGACTTCAGGAACAAATTCATTTTTTTTTGAAAAAGCATCTACTTTCATATCAGTTTCAATTCCAAAAATTTGATTTACAGAGATTTTAATATCTGGAGCTAATTGTGCTAAATTTGACATAACTTTTATTTTGTTGTCACTATCATTTTTAAGTGGCTATAAGCCAAAGTAATTTTTTTTAATTTATCTTCATATAGTTTGCTGCCAGAATGTTTATCAGGATGAAATTTTTTTACAAGAGTTTTAAATTTTTTCTGTATAGTGGTCCAGTCTGCACCAATCTCTAAATCCATGATTCTAAAAGCATCCTTATCCTTTTCACATAATTTTCTTTGAGTTTTGCCATTTGGCTGCTCTTCTTTAAAAATTTTAAATTTATCGCTTAGGGTGTTATTCCAAAGTATATCAAAATAATTATTAGTAGATCCAAATTTTTGCGTAGGGCGATGCCAAGTAAGATCTGATTTTAAAAAGTCTTGGATTTCATTTTGTGACATACCTTCAAAATAGTTCCACTTTTTATTAAACAGTTTTATGTGTTCTTCGCATAACCATTTAAAATTTCTGCTATTATCTTTTTCTGCAGGTGCTTTAAAATCACCAGCTTCACGACAATTTATCCACTCACAGATATTTTTCATTGTTAAAAACTATTATATGTTTTAAATTTTAGAAGTGAAATGATAAATTTATTTAATAAAATTAAAGAAAAAATTAATGAACATTTTAATCCTGAAAATTTATCATTAATTGACAATTCACACTTACATAAAAAACACAAATCATTTGACCCTAAAAAGTTTCATCTAAAACTCTATATTAAATCAGAAAAATTAAAAAAAATGAGTAAAGTTGAAGCACACAAGGCAGTTTATTCCGTTTTGAAAGATGAAATGAAAAATAAAATTCATGCTCTAGAAATTGAAATACAATAATTTTATTAAAAATAATTTTCTATTAAAAATTTTTTAACTTCATTACTGTTAATACTAAAACTATTTGGTTTTGTTGTTTTTCCAATTTTTTTTAATAATATTAAATTTATTTTTTCATTAATATTTTTTTTATCTTTTTTCATAAAAGAAATAATTTTATTTATTTCATTTTTTTTAAATCTTTTGTTAACTTTCATTGGTAAATTTAAACTCAAGTAATGTTTTTCAATTAGCTGCAGATCGTAACGAGATAGAAGTTTTTTTTTGTAAGAAAGTTTAGCGGCTAACATCATGCCTAATAATACAGCTTCACCATGATTTATTTCTTTTGAAAAATTCTTTGCACCCTCAAAGCTATGAGCAAAAGTGTGTCCGAAATTTAGTATCATTCTTAAATTTTTTTCCTTTTCATCTTTACCAACTACAATAGATTTAATTTTACAACTTTTGATAATTGCAGTTTTTAGAATAAGTTCATTACTATTATCGATTATTTTTTTTCCGTTTTGTGAAAGCCATAAAAAAAATTTTTTATCATAAATTAATGAATGTTTAAGTATTTCACCGTATCCACATATCATTTCTCTTTTTGGCAAACTATTTAACATTGATATATCTGTTATAATAAAATCTGGTTGATAAAATGTTCCTACTAGATTTTTACCATGCTTTGAGTTAACTCCTGTTTTTCCACCAATTGAAGAATCAACCTGTGATAAAAGCGTTGTCGGTATATTTATAAATTTAACCCCTCTTTTTATTAAACTAGATATAAACGCTGCAATGTCACCAAGAATTCCTCCGCCAAAAGCGATTATGCAATCTGTTCTATTTAGATTATTCTTTAATAAATTTTCAATTAACTGATTAGCGAATTTAAATGTTTTAATTTTTTCGCTTACATTTATTTTATAAATTTTAATTTTATACCCTTGCAAAGATTTACTTAATTTTTTTATTTTTATTAAAGGCAACGCCTTGTCACAAATTAAAATAATTTTTTTTACTCCAGGCAAGTTTCTTTTAACCAAAACTCCTGTTTTTTTTAAGACATCATCACCAAAGTAAATTGGATAAGATTTGCTTTTTGTTTTAATCTTAATTTTTGTATTTTTCATATAAAATTATTATTTTTTCTGCAATATCATTTTTTGAAAGATTATTACATGCAATTCTATGATTAGCTAGTTTGTAGATACACTTTCTTTCAGCATATATTTCTTTTAATTTTTTTTGATAATTTTGAATATCTAGCAGTGGTCTCTTTTGACTAAAACTTATTCTTTTATTTAAAACCTTAATACTGATATCAAGCCAAATAGATATATTGTTTTTTAATATTTCTTTTCTAAGAGCATTATTAATAAATGCTCCTCCTCCAAGCGCAATTATACAATTTTTTTCTCGTAAATATTTTAATGTTTGTTTTTCTTCTTCTTTTCGAAAAAAAACTTCCCCCTTTTTTTCAAAGATTTTTTCAATTTTCATTGAATTTTCTTTTTCAATAGATGAATCTATGTCTACAAATTCTAAGTTAAGCTTTTTTGCCACAATTTTACCCAATGTTGTTTTACCAACACCCATCATTCCTAATAAAACAAGGTTATTTTTCACTAGTGGCCAAAAAATTTTAAATTTGATTTTTCACAATATTGTCTTATTTTGCGAGTTTAAATAGAATTTAATAATTATGCAACTTAGATTACATCCCAAAAGCAGTAAACGCCAAGTAACAACTAGATTTATAATTAGAACTATTTTATTTGCTTTAGTTTTAACTTTATCAATATATTTGCTTGATAAAATAGAGGTATCGGCACCCATTAAACTTATAGAGCATAAAATTAGCAATGATAAGATCATTACTCTTAAATAAACTATCGACATTTGTTTTTATTTTTTTAGCATTAGGTTTTAGTTCTACCTTAGCAGCTACTACAGTTGATATATGGGAAAAAAAAGAAAATCCAAAAGATCAAGATGTTTCAAATGAAGAAATAAAAATAAAAAGCCCCACAATCTCTGGTGACATAGAAAAATTAACAATAAAAATTAATGAACAAGAAATTAATGAAACAGAAAATTCATTAATTGGAATATTTGACCCAGAAGAAAATAATTTTAGTTTAAATATGTGGTCTAGCTCTGATGGGGCAGATATTAAAAATGTTTTAAAAAGAATTCAAAAGTTAAAGCTTTCTAAATTTTCAGAAGATTTGCTTTTCCAAGTACTATTTACTAATGCTTATCCTCCTAAGGCAAACTTAAATTCTACAGAATTTTTAAAAATAAAAATGAATTGGTTAATAAAAAAAAGAAGATTTAAAGATTTAGAAATGTTACTAAAAGCAAATCCAGAAGTTGGTAAAAATGCTAGAGCCATGAAATTTTTAGTTAATGAGTACATTTCAGCAGCCGATATAAAATCAGCTTGTGAAAAAATAGAATTATTAAGTAAAGATGTAAAAAATGATTATTTAGATAAATTTAAAGTTTACTGTTTGATTGATAATGATCAAAAAAACGAAGCTCAGTTAGTTTATGAATTATTAAAAGAAAGAGGTTTAAAAGATCAATTTTTTGAAAATAAAATTAACTTTTTGCTAGGAATAACAGAAAAAACAAACCAAGAAATTCTAGATAATAATCTTTTGAACTTTTATTTTTCTCATATTACAAATAGTAATTTTAATTATGTGCCAGATGATAAAACTGATAAATATATATGGCGTTATCTTTCTTCGGCTAATTTAATAAAAATTAGTGATTTTCAAAATGAAGAAACTATATTGGCCTATGAACAGGCCGCTCAAGAGAATTCTTTTGAAAAAAGTGAAGTTTTTAAAATCTTTTTTTGTTCTGTTCAATTTTTCATCATTTTCTAAAAAATGTTTTAAAACTTTGGATCTATGCAAAATATCATTATCAAATAAGTGAAAACATTGAAAAAAAACTTTATTTAGCATTTTTACTTAAAGATTTATTTAAAAAAGATAAACTACTAAATGTTTACTCTGACGAATTGCCAAATATTTTGCAAACCATTGATCTGAATGAGATTCCAGAAAGGTATGAGGAATTAGTAAAAGAAAGCTTGGATAAAAAAATAGCAACAGCTAAACAAATTAAATTTGATAATGATATTTTGCATAGATCCAAAGTTTTAAAACATTTTTTAGAAAATGATGAAAAATTGAACAGAACAAAAAAAGATTTTAAAAAAAATTAAAAGAAATAAAAAGTATTTTCTTTCTATAAAAGATATTATCGTTTTAGAATCTCTTGAATTTGATGGTATCTCAATACCTAAAGATTTAGATTTTAGAAATCTAGCAAATCAATTAACGGTACCAAAAAATCTTCAAGATATTGTGGAGCAAAAACAAACTGGCTTAGTTATGCTTAAGATTATAGAAATAATTGGAGAAGACGACATCAGCAATTTAGATCCAGAAACAGTATATTTTTTAAATAGAATTCTAAATAAACTAAACTTAAAAAAAATAAGAAATAATATTTTAAGTGAAGCTCTTCCAGTAAAAGTTTAATCAATTTTCATTTAAAAAAAACCAATAATTGACTATAATAAGCTTATAATTTATTGATATTTTATGGTCTTAAAAAAAATTTTAAAAGAACCGAATGCAATTCTTAGACAAAAATCATTACCTGTAGAAAAGGTAGATGAGGAATTGCAAAAGCTTATGGACGACATGCTAGAAACAATGTATGCAGCGCCTGGAATAGGATTAGCGGCGGTCCAAGTTGGGGTGCTAAAAAGAGTTATTGTTATGGATATTTCTAAAAAATATGGAGAAAAGAATCCTATGTTTTTTATCAATCCAGAAATAATTGAGAAATCAAATACTAATTGTACGTATGAAGAAGGATGTTTGTCTGTGCCTGATCAATTTGCTGAAATTGATAGACCGGATAAATGTCTTGTAAAATATTTAGATTATTATGGAGAGAAAAAAGAAATTAAAGCTGAAGGAATGCTAGCAACATGTATTCAACATGAAATAGATCACTTGGAGGGTATATTATTTATTGACTACCTGTCTAAACTTAAAAGAACAATGATTATAAAAAAACTTTTTAAACAAAAAAAAGAACTTGAAAGAATTGTAGTTTAATTTCAATAATAAATTGATGTCACTTAAAATAGTTTTTATGGGAACCCCTGAGTTCTCGGTACCAACTCTTAAATTTTTAATTCAAAATAAATTTAATATTTTAAGTGTTTATACTCAACCACCAAAAAAATCAAAAAGAGGACAAAAGATTAATCCATCTCCTGTAGAAAAATTTTCTCTAAACAATAAACTTAATTTAAGAAATCCTGAAAATTTAAATACCAATAATGAACTAAAGTATTTTCAAGAATTATCACCAGATATAGCTATTGTTGTTGCCTATGGTCAAATAATACCAAAGGTTTTTTTATCTACGACAAGATTTGGATTTATTAATATCCATGCGTCGTTGCTACCCAAGTGGAGAGGAGCAGCCCCAATCCAAAGAGCTATAATGAATGAAGATAAAAAAACAGGTGTAAGCATTATGAAAATTGAAGAAAAGTTAGATAGCGGACCCATTCTAGTATCAAAAGAATTAAAATTAAATCAAAACGAAACACATGGCGAAATAGAAAAAAAAATTTCTGAAATAGGAGCAAAATTACTGATAGAAAGTTTAAAAAATATAAAAGATGACAATCTAAAGTTTATAGATCAAGTGCATTCAAAAGCTACTTATGCAAAAAAAATAGGCAAGAGTGAGACTAAAATTAATTGGAATTTAGATGCTAATAAAGTTTTAGCCCATATTCATGGTTTGAGTCCAAATCCTGGCGCGTGGTTTAAATATGAAAATGAAAGATTTAAAGTTTTAAAAGCAAAAATATCTACAGAAAATGGTAAATCTAGTTCAGTGATTAATGAAAATTTAACTGTTGCCTGTAAAACAAATTCTATCAAGATTTTAGAGTTACAACGCCAAGGAAAAAACAAACAAACAGCTAAGGATTTTTTACTAGGGAAAAAAATTAGTAATGGTTCAATTTTAAATTAATGCAAAGATATAAAGTGAAAATAGAATATGATGGAACACCTTTTGTAGGATGGCAATTCCAAAAAAATGGATTATCTATTCAAGAAGTTTTACAAAAAGCAATATTCAATTTATCTAAAGAAAAAGTAGTTGTTACGGGAGCGGGAAGAACAGATTCAGGAGTACATGCTCTTGAGCAAACTGCTCATTTTGATTTAGAAAAAAAAATCGGAAAAAAAAATTTTCTTCCAGGTTTGAATCAGCATATTGGGAATAGGCCTATTACTATTTTAAAAATACAAAAAACCAGTAAAAAATTTCATTCTAGATTTGATGCCAAAAAAAGAACTTATCAGTATGTAATAATTAATAGACAATCACCATTAGCTCTTCAAAAAAACAAAGCATGGCATATTCGAAAAAAACTAGATATTAAATCAATGAAAAAAGGAGCTAAATTATTATTAGGCACTCATGATTTTTCAACTTTTCGATCCTCTTCATGTGGAGCCAAATCTCCAATTAAAACTATGGAGAAAATATCCATTAAAAAAAATAAAGATAAAATTATTTTAAAATTTACTTCTCGGTCTTTTTTGCAACAACAAGTAAGGTCTATGGTTGGTTGCATTAAATATTTAGGAGAAGGAAAGTGGAATATAGATAATTTTAAAAAAGCGTTTCAATCAAAAAATCGTTTAAAATGTGCCCCTCCAGCACCAGCCTGCGGTCTTTTTTTAAGAAAAGTTTTGTATTAATTCTCTATTAAAGATTTAATGTGAAAATCAACACTTTCCCTAAGTGCATCTAGATCATAACCACCCTCTAAAATGGAAACAATTTTTTCATTACAAAGATTTTTTGCGAGGTTCATTATTCTTTTCGTTAAAGTATAATAATCTTTGGACTCCAGATTGACCTGAGCAAGAGGGTCATCTTTGTGTGCATCAAAACCTGCTGATAACAATATAAACTTAGGTTTAAATTCTTTAAGTTTTTTAAAAATGTTCTCATAAGCATTAAAGAACTCGTGAGATTGTGTACCAGACAATAGAGGAATATTTAACACATTATTTTTAGAACCTTTTTCATTTGCTGCACCTGAACCAGGATAATACGGGTATTGATGAGAAGAGATATATAACACTTTTTCATTATTATAAAAAATATCTTGCGTGCCGTTTCCATGATGTACATCAAAATCAATGATTGCTACTTTAGATAAATTATATTTTTCTAGTAAATAATAAGCACCAACAGCTACATTATTATAAACACAAAATCCCATTGCTTTTTGTTTTTCTGCATGATGTCCTGGAGGTCTTACAGCACAAAAAGCATTTCTAAAATCTTTCTTCATTACACCATCAATAGCTGTAATAATTGATCCAACAGCATCACTGGTAGCTTCTTTGCTTCCAGGCGATAAAATCGTATCTCCATCTAAAAAATTAAGACCTTGCGTTGGAAAAGAATCTTTTACATTATTTAAATAATCTTTGTCATGCGCAAGTTGTAAATACTTAAGATCAAATTTCGTTGGTTTTTTCCAAACCAAATTTTTAGATTTTAGTTTTTTTAAATGATCAATAACAACAGTTACACGATCTGCTCTTTCAGGGTGTCCCTTTCCCGTATCATGATTTAAATAAGTGTCGGTAGTTATTATTCCCGTTTTCAATTAATTGTTTCCATATATAATTTTAAAGTCCTCTTTCTCTGTGCAAAAGTAATGTAACCATCCTCCAATATAAGAATAAGCAGCAAATACAAACACTGCTTTTGAACCTGAAGAAACAGCAAAGCCAAAAAATACAGCAATAGCAAAAGTGTACATTGCGTTAGAAGACCATTTAAAAATTCCTCTTCTTTCAAAAGGTATATTTTTATAACTTGTATCAAAATGATCAATTCCTGATGCTCTCATAAAGCCAAAATATTTTTTTATAGAATAGATTGTATAAATAAAAGGGATAAAAATTAACACAGAGATAGTCCAAGCTATCCATCCTGGAGTAAACCAAGTACCATAATCAACAAAACACAATCCAATAGAAGATAGTCTTAAAATCATAAGCATTATAAAAATTACAGCATAAGTTTTAAATCCTATTGTTTTGCTAATAGCTTTCCAACACAGTTCTGATCTCCAGCATAGCCATACATATACTTGATGCAGCAATGGTGTCGTCATAGAAAACAGAAACCAATTTTTTGAACTTATTCCAAGAAGTACATTTGAATCATTTTCAAAATCAACTATTTGACAAGCTAGATAAAATAAAATTGTTAACCCTCCTATGTGCCAAACTTGATTTTTAAAAAAAAATTTTAGTTTATTATCAATCATTTTAATTCGTATAAGTCCCAAGTAGTTTTTTCTGCTAATCTATCATATAAAGATTTAGCTCTGACATTATCATCACGAGTAATCCACCTTGTAAGATTCCATCCTTTAGATTTTGATATTATTTTTAATTCGTTAAGAATTTTTTCACCAATTCCTTTTCCTCTGTGATCTGGGTCAACGAAAAGATCATCCAGGAAACCAATGTATTGTCCTCTTAATGGACTTGGCATTCTTCTATAATGCGCAAGGCCAGCTATATTTCCGTCTACTTCATAAACAAGACCTTCAACTTCGTGATTTTTATCATGCAACCAATTCCATACTGTTTGAAGAATTTTCTCATTCATTTCTACTTCATAAAATTTTGCATAGCTTTTATAAAGTTTTCCCCACTGCTCTTTATCTTTTAATTTAATTTCTCTTATCAAAATTTTTCTACCATATCTTATGAGAAATAATTTTCTAAAATACTTTCATATATTTTAGTTAATTTTTTTAGATCTGTTATAGGCACAGATTCATCAACTTTATGCATAGTTTTTCCAACCAAACCAAATTCTAAACAAGGGGCAATTTTCCTGATAAATCTTGCGTCAGATGTACCTCCAGTAGTAGATAGTTTTGGCTTAATTTTGGTAATTTTTTTAATAGTATTTTGAATCATGTAGGTTGTTTTGTTTGGCTTTGTTAAAAAAGATTCACCAGAAACTTCATACTTTATATTAAATTTACATTTTGCTTTTTTAGATATTGATTTAAATATGACATTCAATTTTCTTTTTAATGAATTTGATGAGTGTTTGTTATTAAATCTTATATTAAAAACAGCATTTGCTGAACCAGGTATGACATTATCAGCATGATTATCTATGTTAATTTTAGTTACTTCTAGGTTAGAGGCTTGAAAGTTTTTTGTTCCATTATCCAATTTTGTTTCTTTCAATTTTTTTAAAATCCTAATTATTGTATCGGAAGGGTTATTAGCCCTATGAGGATAGGCAACGTGACCTTGAGTGCCGATTACAGTAAGTCTTCCAGTAATGCTTCCCCTTCTTCCAATTTTTATCATTTCTCCAAGCTTATTTGGATTGGTTGGTTCACCGACTATACAAAAATTAATTTTCTCTCTCTTTTTTTTTAAATATTCAATAACTTTTTTTGTTCCATTAATAGCAACACCTTCTTCATCTCCAGTAATTAATAAACTTATTGACCCTTTAAATTTTTTATTTTTAATTTTGAATCTGCTTACTGCAGCTACAAAGCAGGCAATTGAAGCTTTCATATCGTTAGCACCTCTGCCAATTAATTTATTATTTTTAACTGCTGGCTTAAATGGGTTTACACTCCAATCACTTATGTTTCCTGGCGGCACAACATCTGTATGGCCTGCATAGCAAAAATTAGGAGGTGATTTTCCAAGCTTAGCATAAAGGTTTTTAATATTTTTAAAATTCATTATTTGGCATTTAAAACCAAGCGATTGCAAATTTTTTGCTAATAGATTTATTGTTCCTGCATCTTTTGGTGTGATGCTTGGTTTACTAATTAATTTTTTAGCTAATTTTAATTCATTGACTAGCATGAGGTTTTTAATCTCTCAATAAATCGTTAATTGAAGTTTTGCTTCTTGTTTTTTCGTCTACTTTTTTTACAATTATTACACAATACAATGATGGACCATCAGGATTGTTTTTACTTGGCATGGCCCCAGGAACTACAACTGAATAAGCAGGAACTTTTCCATAATGCACTTCACCTGTTGATCTATCAATAATTCTTGTTGATGCTCCTATATAAACCCCCATAGATAAAACCGATCCTTTTTCTACAATAACACCCTCAGCTATTTCTGCTCTTGCTCCAATAAAACAGTTATCTTCAATTATTGTAGGATTTGCTTGCATAGGTTCTAATACACCGCCTATTCCAGCTCCTCCTGATATATGGCATTTTTTTCCAACTTGAGCACAAGATCCAACTGACGCCCAAGTATCAATCATACTTCCTTCATCAACGTAAGCTCCTATGTTTACAAACGAAGGCATTAAGACAGCATTTTTTCCAATAAAAGCACCTTTTCGCACAACACTATTTGGGACACATCTAAAACCCTCTTTAATAAATCTTTTTTCATTCCATTTATGGGTTTTGCCTTCGACCTTATCAAACCAAGCTGCATAAGGACCTTTGGAGACTTTCATTTTATTAACTCTAAAGCTCAGCAAGATTGCTTTTTTTATCCACTGGTTAACTATCCATTCATCATTTTTTTTTTCAGCAACACGAATTTTTCCTGAGTCTAATAATTCAATAGTTTTACTAATTGCATTAAGTAACTTTCTACTAGATTTAGAATTAACTTGGTTCTTACCGTTCCAAGCTTCATTAATTATTTTTTCAAAAAAATTAATATTCATTATGTAGATTTTGCTAAGTTAATTTTTTTTAAAAATCCAGACAAGTTATTTGTTTTGTAATTAACAAAATTACAATCTGAAAATTCTTTTGCCCACGGTTCGTCATTTTCAATCCAAATTGTTTTCATACCCATTTCATATGCTGGTTTTAAATTTCTTGCAATATCTTCAACAAATACACACAATTTTGGGTCAACATTATGTTTTTTAACTAACTTTTTATAAGGTTCTATCATTGGTTTAGGTATGAATTCGGACTCTACTATATCAAATATATCATCAAAATGGTGATCAATGCCAATTTTTTTTGTTACATTTAATCCATGTTTTTTGGAACCGTTGGTAAATATAATTTTTTTACCATCAAGCTTCTTTAGCTCTTCGTTAAGTGTAGAATCTTTTTCAAGAAAATCTAAATTTACATCATGTACAAAATCTAAAAATTCATTTGCATTAATTTTATGATTTTTAATCAAGCCATTTAAAGTAGTATTATATTCGTGAAAATATTGTTTTTGAATTTTTTTAGCTTCTTCTATTTTAATTTTAAGTTTTTCAGATATATACTTTGACATTTTTTTGTCTACTTGTTCAAAAACTTTAGTTTTTCCAGAATATAAAGTATTATCAAGATCAAATATCCATAACTTAATCGATTTAAATATTTTCATTTTCTTATAAGAGTCCCCGCTCCCTTATCAGAAAAAAGTTCAAAAAGTATTGAGTGTGGTTTTCTTCCATCAATAATAACAACACCTTTCACGCCATTATTTGTTGCATTAATACACGTTCTTATTTTAGGTATCATACCTTCTTTTATAGTTCCGTCATGAATTAGTTTTTCAGCATCTAAAGGTTTAATTTCTTGAATTATTTTTTTATTTTTATCATAAACCCCCTCAACATCAGTCATTAGCAACAATCTTCTTGATTTTAGGCTAGTTGCTAAAGCCCCCGCTGCAGTATCAGCATTAATGTTATGAGGTTTATTTTTTGCATCAAGACCCATTGGTGTCACGACTGGTATAAAATTATTATTTATTAAATCTTCAATTACTTTAATATCTATTTTAGTTGGAAACCCAACATAACCAAGTTCTATATTTTTTTGTTGAACATAAATAGCAATGTTTTCTTTAATTGTTATGGATTGTGCACTACATAATTTTTTCTCTAAAGCATTAACGATTTCTTTATTAAACTCATTCATCACCTCTTCGACAACTTTTATAACTCTTTCGTCAGTTACTCTGAGGCCCATAATAAATTTACTTTTAATATTTAAATCATCCAATCTTTTTTTTATTCTAGGTCCACCACCGTGTACTACTAATGGAGTTAATCCTAATTTTTTTAATATAGTTATATCTTCAATAAAAATACCAAATAAATTTGGGTCTAGAAGAACTCTGCCACCACATTTAATAACAATCCTTTCTTTTAAATATTTTTGAATATATTTTTCAACTTCATGGACCGGAGGTCCATCTTTAGGCCACAACTTTTTTATTTTATTATTTAAGTTCTCTCCAGCTAACATTATCTAGACAGTTTTTACTTTAGTTTTTTTCATAATAATCCATTGTTGGGTAATGGTTAATATGTTGTTTACAGTCCAATAAACAACTAGACCTGAAGGAAACGGCGCCAATATAACTGTTAAAAAAAGAGGAAAAAACATGAAAATTTTAGCCTGTATTGGATCAGGAGGAGTAGGATTTAATTTTTGCTGCAAATACATGCTTAATCCCATAAGTATAGGCCATGCACCAATCATTAAAAATGTTGGTGGGTCCCATGGTATTAAACCAAATAAATTAAAAACAGAAGTAGGATCTCTTGCTGAAAGGTCTTCAATCCAGCCAAAGAAAGGTTGGTGTCTCATTTCTAACGTCACATACAGCATTTTATAAATTGCAAAGAAAAATGGAATTTGAATAAGTACCGGCAGACATCCTGATACTGGATTAACTTTTTCTCTTTTGTATAAAGACATCATTTCCTGTTGTAGTTTTACTTTATCATCTTTATGTAATTCTTTTAATCTAAGCATTTCAGGCTGCAAAACTTTCATTTTTGCCATTGATCTGAAGGAGTAATTTGCTAGAGGAAAAAAAATCAATCTTATTAATGCAGTAATTATTACAATCGATAAACCAAAATTTCCTGTCATCTTAAAAAAGTAATCAATGGCAAAAAATAATGGTTTAGTAAAAAAATAAAACCAACCCCAATCTATTGCTAAATCAAACTTTTCTATATTTAAATTTTTGGCATATCTATCTATAACCGCAACCTCTTTTGCAGCCACAAATGCATTTATATTATTTGACACTGAATCATTTGGGTTAAGAATTGAAGGTTCTTTAATTATAAAGTTTGCTCTATACTTACCTGTTTTAGATAAAAACTCAGACTTAAAATTTTTTCCCTTTTCTGGAACTATTGCTGTTAGCCAATACTTATCAGTAATACCCAGCCACCCTTTTGAACTATTAATTGTAAATTTATCTTTATCGATATCTTTATAGTCCATCTCTTTTAGCTCCTCACCAAACACACCAAGAAAACCTTCGTGCAGTATATATATTGGAGTTACTTCAGGTTTATAATTTCTTGTTATTTGGGCAAAAGGAAAAAATTGATAAGATTTATTAGAATTATTTATAATAGTTTGTGTTATTTTAAATAAAAATTCATTATCAAGTTCAATTTTTTTTATAAATGTTAGTCCTTCATTGTTGTCCCATTCAAGAGTTATTGGATTATTAGGCCTAAGTAAATTATTACCCTTTACTTTCCAAACTGTATTATCTAAGGGTAATTTTAATTTTTTGTCTCCAGTTGAGGCCCAGCCAGTTTCTATATAATAGCCCTCTTTAGAGCTTTTAGGATTAAGAAATATTATTTTTTTTTCACTTTTTAATGTTTCGTTATAATTTTTAAATATAATATCATCAATAATAGCGCCCGTAAGTGATATTGATCCTTTAATATTTTCATTTTCTAGCTTAACTCTATCAACGCTATTAATAGATTCACTTCTTGATATTTTTTTTAAATCTTCAATTTCTTCTATCGAAGGAGAAGAAGTCTCTTCACTTTTTATAGTTTCACTTTCTGTTTTTTGCAGAGGTGGTTGTTCAAAAAATGTAGACCAAACGATTAAGGTTAAGGTTGAAAGAACAACTGCTATTAATACGTTTTTTGTATCCATTTACTTTTTTCCTTTTTTCAAAGTAGGCGCCATATCTATTCCGTCACCGCCTCCTAAAAATTTAATAGGATGACATCGTAGAATTCTTTTTATTCCTAAGAATGAGCCTTTTAAAGTTCCGTGAATTTTAAGACAATCAGTAAAATATTCCGAACAGGTTGGTAAGTATCTACAGCTTGGTAAAAAGAAAGGAGAAATTAAATATTTATAAAATTTAATTAGTAATATTATAAAATAGTTTAATATTTTCATTTTTAGCTCTGTATCTGTTTAATTTTTTTAAATATTCCACTTACTTCATTAAGAATTAGCGAAAATTTATCTTTATAAGCACTATTTTTTCCAAAAATTATATATGTAAATCTCAGATCTATAAAATGTTTTTGTTTTGAAACTTTTTGTACAGCTGATTTTAATTTTCTTTTTATTTTATTTCTTATTACAGCATTTCCAATATTTTTTTTCATCACAAAGCTTATGTTTAAATATTTTATTACTTCTTTTTTTTTATTTTTTAAGTTTTTACCAAAATAGACTGTAAAGTATTTTGTGTGCAATTTTTTTTTCTTTAATATTTCTAAAAACTGACTGCTCTTATTTAGACTTTTAAACTTGATCATTTTAAAAAATTTAATTATGTCGATATCTTTTTTCTACCTTTTGCTCTTCTTCTTGCAATTAGCTTTCTTCCACCCTTTTTACTCATTCTTGATCTAAACCCATGTCTTCTTTTCCGTACAAGTCGACTTGGCTGATATGTTCTTTTCATAAGTTTTCTTTGGTTCTTTGTAAAATTTTCTGATATTTATAGGTAATAAGAGCTTATAAGTACAGTTAAAAATTAAATTATGAAAGTAGAATCTTCAAATCTTAAAATTATCCTCGGAGGGTTATATTTAATAGTCCTTTTTTTAGCTATTTATTTTTTATTCTCAAATTTTGATATAAAGGATTTAACTAGCTATGACTTTATAAAAGAAAATAGAGAAACCATTCTAAAATATAAAGACAATAATATTTTCTTTCTTACAATTATTTTTTTTATTATTACTATTTTTTTAAATTTATTGTTATGCCCCATGATAGCGCCAACTTTAATAATAGGCTTTATTTTTGGAAAATGGTTAGGAACTTTCATTTTAGTATTTGGAAATACGCTTGGTGCTTTTTTATTATATCGCCTAGCAAAAACTTTTTTTAGCGATTTGATTGAGAAAAAATTTAAAACAAAATTTAATAAATTTATAAGTTTTTTTAATAAAAATGAGACGCTATATTTTATGTGCTTTAGATTTATGGGGGGCGCCGGGACCCCTTTTCCTATACAAAATGTTTTACCAGTTCTTTTTAATATGACTGCTAAAAATTATATTATGGCCACTCTTTTAGGAATTATTCCAACAACATTTGTGACAGCGGCACTTGGAAGCGGCATTGAAAAAATCATTGACCAAAATTCTGAGCTTAGTTTTTTGCCAGTTATTAAATCACCAGAGATTTATTTCCCTATAATAGGTTTTTTTGTAATCTTATGTGTTGCTTTTTTGATAAAAAAATTTTTTTTTAAAGGGTAAATTTCATATTTACCTTTAAAAAGAATCAACTTATAGACTTTTATACATAAAATAACCTCACGTAAAATTAGAATCACTAATGATATATACAGTTTATAGATAAGCGAAATATTGCCACATTTTTTAAGTAACTTGACAATGTGGTAAACAACAAAGTAAAAACTAACATCATATGAAGGTAGATTTATGGGAATACATTACGATTATAAATCAAAACGTGGTGAAAGAGCGATGCTAAAAGAAGCAAAAAGAAAAGCTAGATTAGCTCAAAAAAAAGTAAAGAAATTATTGTCATCTGAACAAGTAGAAAGAAAAGAACCTGAAACACACGATATTAAAAAAACAATAACATTAGATGATTTAACAAATCCAGACGAAGAATAAATTGGATGCAACTAAACTCAAAAAAAGAGTTAAGAAAAGAAAGAATTGTAAGAGCTTTAAAAAATAATCTTAAAAAAAGAAAAATATTTCAAAAAAATATTAATAAAAAAAATAGGATAATAAAATAATGAGCGTTTTGTCAGATCGTTGGATTAAAAAAATGGCTCTTGAAAAAGAAATGATAAAACCATTTGTTTCAAAACAAAATGCAAATGGAGTTATTTCATATGGCTTATCATCTTTCGGTTATGATGCTCGAGTTTCAAATGAATTTAAAATTTTTACTAATGTAAATTCTGTAATTGTTGATCCAAAAAGATTTGAAAAAAATAGTTTTGTTTCAAAAACTTCATCAGAATGTATAATACCACCTAACTCATTTGTTCTCGCTAGTACGGTAGAATATTTTAAAATACCTAAAGATGTTCTTGTAATTTGTTTAGGAAAATCTACCTATGCTAGATGTGGAATCATTGTAAATGTTACTCCTCTAGAACCAGGATGGGAAGGTCATGTTACGCTTGAATTTTCTAACACTACACCTCTGCCAGCTAAAATTTATGCTAATGAAGGAGCGGCTCAATTTGTTTTTTTGGAAGGTAATGAAAAACCAGAAGTTACTTACTCCCAAAGAAATGGTAAATACATGAAACAAACTGGCGTCACTTTACCTAAAGTATAATTTTATATTAAATGAAAAAGCTAGAAATCAGAGGTGGAAGAAAACTGTATGGAACTATTAAAATCTCTGGTTCAAAAAATGCGACGCTTCCCATATTGGCTGCAACAATATTAACAGATAAAAAAATTACAATTAGTAACATACCAGTTGTTCGTGACGTAGAGACAATGGTAAATCTATTAAAAGAAATAGGATCATCAGTAAAATTAGATAAAAAAAAGAAGAAAATTGAAATTGTTAATAAAAAATTATTAAAAACTTTTGCTCCCTACAGCCTTTTAAAAACTATGCGGGCTGGAGTTCTAGTACTTGGACCTTTACTTTCAAAATATAAAGTTGCCAAAGTATCTTTGCCTGGAGGTTGTGCAATAGGTTCAAGGCCAATAAATTTTCATTTAGATGCATTAAAAAAGATGGGAGCAAATATTAAGATAAAAAATGGCTATGTTGTTGCTTCTGTAAAAAAAAAATTAAAAGGTTGTTTAATAAAATTTCCCAAAATATCTGTGGGAGCAACAGAAAATATTTTACTAGCAGCATGTTTTGCAAAGGGAAAAACGAAATTAAGAAATTGTTCTTTAGAACCTGAAGTACAAGATCTAATTATTTTTTTAAAAAAACTAGGATGTAAAATTAATAAAGTTGGTACTAGAGATATAGATGTTACTGGCGTAGAAAAATTATATTCTGCAACGCACAAAGTTATTTTTGATAGGATTGAAGCTGGAACTTATATTTTAGCTTCTGCAATAACAAAAGGACGTTTAAAAATTAAGAACATGGATCCAAAAATAATACTTACTGAAATCAATATATTAAAAAAAATGGGAGTCAATATAATTAAAAAGAATAATTATATAATTGTAGATTGTGTAAAAAAACTTAAACCTGCAAATATTATAACAAAACCTTACCCAGGTTTTCCAACCGACTTACAAGCGCAAATTATGGCCTTAATGACTACTGTCGAAGGAGTTTCAAAAATAAAGGAAAACATATTTGAAAACCGTTTTATGCATGTTTCGGAATTAAGAAGAATGGGTGCGCATATAGAAATTAACGAAAACACTGCAAAGATTTTTGGTGGAACCAAGTTAAATGGTGCAGAACTAATGGCTACTGACCTTAGAGCTTCAGTATGTTTAATTCTTGCTGGACTTGTTGCAAAAAACAAAACAGTTGTAAATAGAATTTACCATCTGGATAGAGGATATGAAAAAATTGAAAAAAAACTGTCAGACTGTAATGCGCAAATAAAAAGATTAAAATGAGATTAAATGAAAAAAAAATCTTAAATTAGCATTTAGGATGTTTAGCAATTAAAAGTGAAAAATTTTCTAATAATAATCATAATATAAAGATTTTATTTTCAGGTTAGAGTGTAATTTCGTTAGTTTCTGAAGTTTTAGAGGCATATATGCAGGATCTTGGAAGCGCTTGGAATGTAAAACATATTTCTATGCATAAAATTTGAATATTGAATTATCTTGTAATTTTCATTAAAACTTAACAAAAAAAAAGGAGTAGTATTGGCTAAACAAGATTTTATTGAGTTTAAGGGTAAAGTTACTGAATTATTACCTAACGCTATGTTTAGAGTTAAGCTTGAAAATAATCATGAAGTATTAGCTCATACTGCCGGGAAGTTAAGAAAAAATAGAATAAGAGTTTTAACCGGAGACAACGTGTTGGTTGAAATAACACCTTACGACCTAACAAAGGGTAGAATAATTTTTAGGTTTTAATTAGGCCAGGTAGCTCAGTCGGTAGAGCAGAGCCCTGAAAAGGCTTGTGTCGCTGGTTCGATTCCAGCCCTGGCCACCACTCCTCTGGTTAATTATTTAAAAGTTTAACAAATAAATAATTTTATAAACAATAAATGAAAATACTACTAACAGGCGCATCATCAGATACAGGTTTAAAAATAGCGAAGAAAATAATTGAAAATTCAAATAATTTTGATCAATTAATTTTGCTTAGTAGTTCCTCATCATTATCTGAAAAAGTGGATATTAATAAAAATGAAAAAGTTAAAATAATACATCAAAATTTACTAGATCCATTTCAAGATAAATTAAAATTAATTCTTAAAGATATTGACATTTTAATACATGCGGCTTGGATAAGACCCAACAATTCATTAAATGCTATCGACTATAATTGTAAAGTAGCTCAAAATTTTTTAGATAACATAAACAAGAAAACAAAAATAATTTTTTTATCTAGTATATCTGGTTACCCTAAATCATTAAGTTATTATGGAAAATCCAAATTTAAAGTATCAGAAATTTTTTATAATAATCGAGAAACTTGTGTATTTGTTTGTGGTTTAATAATTACTAACAAAGAAAAAACCTCTTTTTACATGCTTAAAAAAATTTTTGAAAAATTACCTTTTTTGATTAAATTTGGAGGTAAAACAAAAGTTTTATTTATTAATTCTGATAAAGTATTAAAATGAAGACACAAGTATTGATTTATTTGCTAAAAAAAATTTTGAAATAAGACAGAAAATATCTTTGAATATAAGTTTATTCCTTAAGCTTTTTTTATTAATTTCAAAATATCTAAATTATATTCCTGGAGTTAATAAAGTTGTGGATAAAATTATTATTTTAACTACTATTGATAAGCTTGAGGCTGATGAGTTTACAAAAAAAGGTTTTTAAATGAATATTGCTGTTGTTGGTAGTGGTGCCGCAGCATTTGGCACGCTACTAAAATTAAAAGAAAATTTAAATAAGACAGGAGACAAGATTACTGTAATATCAAAGGATCTCAATTATATTAATAAAATATTCTTAGATAATATAAATAAAAAAAAAATAAAATATAAATCAAGCTCTAAAAGCGGTTTGCATTCAGAAATAAGACATAATTTTGGGCAATCATTTGAAGGAGTGGAAATAAAAAATTCTAATAACGTCATCTATGATGTTCCTTATTCTGGAGGGCTGAGTGATTTTTGGTCTGGTTTTGCAGCTCTGCCAATGGATCAAAATTTAAACAAGTGGGGGTTAAAAAAAGGTGAGATTGATTCTTACTACAAACATATTGCACAAAAATTAAATCTATCAGGTGAAAAATTAAATATGCTTGAAAGAAATAACTTTTTAAGTACGAAACCGAACTTATATGTTAATTCACCTCCTATAAAAGAACATTCTTTAGTTTCTAAGCTAATCAATAAATTTAACAAAGAAGCTAATAACGAAAGATTCAGCGTACATAAAAATTATGTATTTCTTGATACTAAAGAAAATTCATCAACAAAGTGCATAAATTGTCAATCATGCTTCTCCGGCTGTCCACAAGATTCTTTTTTTAGACCAAGCAAAATTATTAATGATTGGATTTTTAATAAACATTTTGACTATCAAAATGAGGAAGTTGATCAAATAAAATTGATAAACAAAAAATACGAAATTTTAACAAAAAGTAAAAAGAGTATAGTTTTCGATAAAGTATTTTTATGTGCTGGTGCGCTTAATACAGCAAAAATAATTATAAAAAGTTTTGGGTATCCTTCAAAAAATATTTTTTTATACGATATACCTATTAAACATTTTCCAATAATTTCAATGATACCGAAAATTAGAATAGACAGCGGTACATTTGGACTTTCGAGTGGAAGTGGAAGTATTATTTTAAATAAAGATACTTATTATCATTTACTTTTTGGACAATTACCTAAAGAATATTTTAAAAATAAAATTAATAACAAGTATTTATCGAATTTTTTTAAAAATATTTTTGATACATTTTGTTTATACGGCACAATTTATGGAAGTTTAGATGATTTTTATAGTTATCAACTTACAGAAAAACTTGACCCCATACTTGTTAATCACGATAAATTAAAAATTATAAATAGTAATTTGAATCTTGTTATTAAAAAATTAAAAAAAATACTTTTTAAAAAAGGATTTTTAGTCTTAAATCAATTCTCAATTCATGGATCAAGTTCAGCTCATTATTCCTCTAATTTATTTGATGCTTATAATATACAAATTAATAATAAAGGTGAATTTAACAAGAACTTACATATTTGCGATAGCTCAACTTTTGGTTACGCTTCTTCTTCGCAGCCACATACATTTTTCATAATGGCAAACTCATATAGATTAGCTGACAACGCACTACAAATATAAAAATGAAAATATTATTATTAGGATATTCAGATTTATGTAAAAGGAAAATTTTACCTATGCTGACTAAAAATTTTGGTAAGATAAAATTTTGTATTTGTTCAAAAACACAAAAAAAAAAAGATATCGGTGCGTACGAATGGTATAGAAACTATGAAAGTGCACTTAAAAATTCAAACGCTGATATTGTTTATATTTCACTAAGAAATTCTGAACATTATTATTGGGCAAAAAAATCGTTAGAAAAAAAATATCATGTAATTATTGATAAGCCTGCTTCATTAAATTTTATGCAAGCAAAAAGTCTAATTAAAATAGCTAAAAGAAAAAAAAGATTAATATCAGAAGTTGTTGTGTTTAATTATCATCGCCAAATTAAAGAAGCAATCAAGGAAACAAAACCATTAAAGGATTTAATTCATGTTGAGGCAAGATTTGTAATTCCAGGATTTTCAAAAAATAACTGGCATAATTTTAAAAAGTATGGTGGTGGGTGCTTAATGGATATGGGACCATATGCTGCCGCAATATTCAGGATTTTTATTGATAGAAATAATAAAAAACTTACTTTATTAAGTTCATGCAAGGAAAATAAACATGGCACAAATGTTAGCTTTAATGTTGATGCTACTAATGGAAAAAAATTTTTCTCAGGTTACTTTAGTCATAATGGAGAATATGAAAATAATATAACCTTATTTACTAAACAAAAAAGTGTTAAAATTAATAGAGCTTTTTCACCGCCCAATGATATAAGCTTAACATTAGAAATAAATAAAGGTAATATTAATAAGAAAAGAAAATTAAAAAGTGATGACACTTTCTTTAACTATTTTAAAAAAATTATTGTTTTATTAAAAACTAAAAAATTTGAAACTTCATATCAAGATTTATTAACAGATTCTTTTTTTAGAGAAAAATTATGTTTGAAAAAAAATATTATAAAAATTTAAGCACACTTAGGGATAAAGTTAAAAATAGTTCTAAGATTGAAGTAAAAGAAATTAATTATGTTCTAAAATGGTTAAAGAAGAAAAATTCAGAAAATAAAATGAAAGTTAAAAAAATTAAAGTTAAAGAATTAAAGGACTGGAGTGTTGACACTGGAGGAAATATATCTCACAAATCAAAACAATTTTTTGAGGTAATGGGAGTTAAAGTGAATAGCGCACTTGAAAGAGAGGTGGGATCCTGGGACCAGCCTATCTTAACTCAAAAACACGGAGGAATATTAGCAATACTAATGAAAGAAAGAAAAAATGGAATAATTGAATTTTTGCTGTGCGCTAGGAAAGAGCCTGGTGATATAAAAATAAAATTATGTCCGTCTTTTTCTGCAACACAATCAAACATAAATTTAGCTCATGGAGGAAAAAAAACTCCATTGACTGACATAATTCACAATCATAAAAAAAATAATTTAATTGCAAGAACTATTCACTATGAAGAGGGAGCTAGATTTTGGAAAAAATCCAATCAAAATCTAATAATAAAAATTGATCAAAAAGAAAGTTTAAAGATAAAAGAAAAAAATTTTATATGGTTAAATTTAAGTCAAATTAAAAAACTTAATTTAGTTAACGGAATAATAAACCCTTTTGTTAAAACTATCTTATTTATGGTTTAAAAAAAAATATGATTTCAATAATTATTCCAGTATTTAATAGTGAAAAAACTATAGAAACATTAGTAAACAATATAGAAAAAACTTTAGAAAATAATTATGAATTTGAACTGATACTAATAAACGACTCTTCGGAAGATGATTCGGAAAAAAAATGCAAGGAGTTGTTTCAAAAATATTCTAATATATCTCTATTTTCATTATCTAAAAATACAGGAGAGCATAATGCAATTATGGCAGGATTAAATAACTGTTCAGGAGATTACGCTGTGATAATGAGTGATGATTTACAACATTCTACTAGCGCATTATTAGAACTGATAAAATATGGAATAAAAGAAAAAAATAATTTTGATGTGGTTTATACCTATTATAGTAAAAAAAAATATGGATATTTTAAAAATCTTGGAAGCAAATTTAATAATCTTGTGGCCAATTTTTTATTAGCTAAACCTAAAAATTTATATCTCTCAAGTTTTAAATTTATGAATCGTTTTTTAATTAGTGAAATAATAAAACATCAATCCCCATTTACATATATAGATGGGCTAATTTTAGGTACCACAAATAAAATTGGTAAAGTTAAAGTTGAACATAACGAACGTCTTCATGGAAAATCAGGATATACTTTAATAAAACTATTACAGCTCTGGTCAAATATGTCGACAAGTTTTTCAATTTTTCCACTAAGGCTATCTTTATTGATGGGTTCAGTTTTGTCTTTTGCGGGTTTTGTTTTAGCTATAATCTTTATAATAAATAAATTAATTAATAATATTTTTCCAACAGGTTCTGCTGCGATATTTGTTGCCGTTACGATATTTTCTGGAGTTATTCTTATATCTGTTGGATTAATAGGTGAATATGTGGGGAGAATGTTTATTTCTTTAAATAAAAAACCTCAATTCGTCGTTAGAAATTCTTTTAAAAAAAAAGACAATAAAAAATAATTTTAAAATTCATCAATCTTATAAAGAAAAAGATTAGAAGCATTATTACAATTTATACATATTGGTTTTAATAAAATATTTGAAATTGCAAATTTGGAAATTACATACTCCGCTCCCAGCTCTCTAGCTTTAGAAAAATTTATTTTTATAACATCAGGATTTGATACAAACGTATAAACTCTTTCACCCCAGTTATCATAATATTTTTTCCACACATCGTATTCGTCTAATTGACTTTCAATTATTTTTCTAAATTTTAGTTTATAACATAAAGGGTAAAATGTATGATAGCCATCAAGAACTTTAATATTATTCATAGCAGCAACCATTGGATCTAAACCAATTGATATAGTTCTCGAATTCTTTACTAGCGATTTTATATATTTATAGTTCTCGTAGTCATAATATCCTTCAAAAGTGTAGCTACTTTTGAATTTTTTATTATTAACCGTATGTTTATTTTTATTAAATTTTAAAATATTTTTAATTAACAAAATATATTCACGAGCATAAAAATTACTTCTAAGCTGGTCTTGCTGTTGTTGATTTAAATTTTCAAAAGACAGAAAGTTTTTTGCAATGGGAACTACAGCTATTCTGATTTGTAATGAAATAAGCAACAAAAAAATTAATGAATAAATTATATGTTGGCGTTTTTTTATAACCTTGGATGAAATGATATTTATAAATAATAAGCAGTATATTAGTGGGAGTTTCCATCTAATTCTTCCCCAATCTAATGTTCTTAATGACCCATCACTATTGTTTCTTAAAGAATTAATAAATTCTAAATTAAGGAAAAAATCGATGAAAAGTATAAAAAAAGCAGTTAAAAGAAGAAGAAGAGATGTTTTGTTTCTAGAAAAAAGGCTAAGTAAAATAATAGGAATAAAAAATAAAGCAAATGGAAGATGGTGAAAAAAATAACTACTATTTTTTACTCCAGAAATATAAAAAAATTTTTCAAAAAGATTATAAGAATTAGTGATTAAGTTTGGTGTATCATAAAACCAGACACTTCTTTGTGAAGTTTCGGAAAATATTTGAGCATAAAACAAATTTGAATTTGATAAGAAAATAAAAAAACTTAGTATTGCCGCAACCTTTATAAATAATTTAAAATTATACTGATGATATTTTAAGTTTAAAATAAAAGTTATAAAAAATACTAAAGGTATTAGTAATATATTATTTGCTAAATCAATATTAAGACCAAAGAATATTAAAATTAAATAATGCTTGAGTGTAAGATTTTTATTTTTTATTATTATATAAATTATGTAAGGTAAGGCTGCTGTTCCCAAACCAAATATTGTATAATTAAGCGAAGAAACAAATAAACATGATATTAAAGCTGAATTAAAATATGAGCAATGTAGTTTTCTAGATAATTTAAAAAAGCATATATAGGAAACTAATTTTACCGTAACATCAGTTATCCAGAATGCTATTTCAGAACTAAAAAATGCATACAATAATGTAATTGGTTGGAATACTCCCCTTAAAAAATACCATTTAATTTGTCCACCCAAAAAGATATTTATGCTCTCAGTATCTCCATGGTACATTTTTCCTATGAAGTTATTTAAAACTACAGCAATATCTAAAATATCATGAGGGTACAAAGTTAATTGACCTAATAAAAAATATGGAACTAAATAATATAAAGAAAGAATAAATAGAAAAATTAAATGAAATTTAATTTTATTATATTTTGAAATTTGATTTGTTGTGTCCATCATTAAATAAATTTTTTAAGGTGTGCAGTGATAGAAATTACTTGCACTTGACAATTCCTTTCATGGCAAATCTAACTACCGTTTCTATTCCAAAAGCTGGAGTCTCATCCATTTCCATTACTTCTGTATATTGATCTAGTATATCAAAATTTTCAAAAGGATAACAAAGGTCAAGTGCTCTTTCCCTAAAGAGAGTTGTTAAGTGTTCCATAGAAACGTTTCCAGCTTCACTAAGTTTTATCCATTCATTATCCATAACTAAAATTTCACGATGATTTTTTTCTTTTTCTTTTTTTTTTATTTCAGCTTCCTTTTTCTTTTTTGCTTCAATTATTTCTTTCTCCTGCTTAGCTTTTAATTTTTTCTTTTTCTCTTCTTCAATTTTTTCCTTTTTATTTTTAACCCAATCAGATTTAACGTCAGCGCAATAGTTTTTTTGTTTAGGACCGTCCACCCCTAATACACCATTATTCATTTTATATTTTAGTTTTGTTATAGATTTAGATTTAGCATCTAAATAATATTGAAAATAATACTCTTTACCTGATCCACTTTGTATTATTTCACTAACAATTTGATCCTTTGTAATTGATTTTATTTTATCACTTAGCTCCTGGGTGTTACCATCTGTAGTTCTTAATTTAACATTAATTTTATTACTTGATAAATTGATTATGTAGTCAGCAAAAACTTTTTCGCTTAGTTGGCATTTTTTAAAATAATAAGATTCAGCAAGCACTGAGTTGGGCAATAAAAAGATAAAAAAAAATATGATTAAAGTCTTCTTTTTCATATTAAAATAATTTTATAACATATTTTATGGCATTTAAAATCATCTTGGACCATAACATGCTTAACAATTGGAGATTTTAAGGCAATTTTACTATTCTTTTAAACTTATATTTGAACTTGACATATACGCCACAAATCTATTAAAGAAGCACTGTTGTACTAAAATACAACAAAGTAATAATAAACAAGGAAAGTTAAATGAGTCTAAAAGGTAAAGTCAAATGGTTTAATGAAGCTAAAGGTTATGGTTTTATTGAACGAGAAGACAAAGAAAAAGATGTTTTTGTTCATCATTCCGCAGTAAATGAAGCGGGTCTTAACATAAACGAAGGTGATGAGCTAACATTTGAAGTTGAGAACGGCGATAAAGGACCTTCCGCAGTTAAACTGCAAAAAGCTTAATCGAATTTCAATAAATTTCAGAAAACTTTGAGGATAAATTTGTTGTTGGATTGGCTAATAATGAAGTTTAACTAAAAAACGAAAGGTAAGTAAGAATGAGTATAAAAGGAAAAGTAAAATGGTTTAATGGAACAAAAGGTTATGGTTTTATTGAACGAGAAGACAAAGAAAAAGATGTTTTCGTACATTCTTCTGCAGCGCAAGCCGCAAATGTAGATTTAAACGAAGGTGATGAACTGACGTTTGAAGTTGAGAATGGTGAAAAGGGTCCTTCAGCAATAAATCTGAAAAAAGTATAATCCTACACAATCTGTTGTTGCAAAGTAAAAATTTTATGCTACTTTGCAACAATGATTGAAAATTTAAAAATCTTAAACACAACAAGTGTAAAACACTATTTTGCACATGCTAGGCTATTGCTTAGCTATTAATCATACATAAAAATTTTAATTTACAATAATTTAATATAAAAAGGAGATATGCAGCTGTAGCTCAGTTGGTTAGAGCACTAGTTTGTGGAACTAGGGGTCGGTGGTTCGAACCCACCCAGCTGTACCAAAAAAAATGGTAAAAGAAAAAATGCTTAAACCTTCAAAGGAATTACCTTTGGGTTTTGTAGACAGGAAAGAAAAAGAATTATTAATCCGTGATTTTGTAATTTCTAACATTAAAGAAGTTATGATTAAGTATGGCTTTCAGTACCTTGAAACACCAAGTTTTGAGTATACGGATAGTATTGGAAAATTTTTACCTGATAAAGACAGGCCAGGCGAAGGAGTTTTTTCTTTTAAAGATGAAAATAAATGGTTGTCGCTTCGATACGATCTAACTGCACCTTTAGCAAGATATGTAGCTAAAAATTATTTAGAAATTCCAAAGCCTTTTAAAAGATATCAATTAGGTACTGTTTGGAGAAATGAAAAACCAGGGCCTGGTCGCTATAGAGAATTTTTACAATTTGATGCTGATTATGTTGGTACAAAAAATTTACAGGCTGACGCTGAACTTTGTGTATTAATATCTGAGATATTAGAAAAATGTGGACTAGGTAAAGCTGATTACATTGTTAAAATTTCCTCTAGAAAATTTACAGATAAATTGTTTGAACAATTAAAAATTACATCAAAAGATCAAATATCAACCACTTTACGTGCTCTTGATAAAATCGACAGGCTTGGTTGGGAAGAGGCAAAGAAACTTCTTGGAGAAGGCAGAAAAGATAAGTCTGGAGACTATACAAAAGGTGCAAACCTCAAAAATGATCAGATTAAAATAATAGAAGATGCTTTAAATAACAAAAATCCCAATAGTGAAGATGTTGAAGAAATTATAAAAATATTTCAAGCTTATAACTTTAAAAATTATCAATTTGATCCATCAGTTATACGGGGGCTGGAATATTACACGGGGCCCATTTTTGAAGTAAATTTAAATTTTGAAGTAAAAAATTTAAAAGGAAAAACTATTCAATTTGGGTCGATAGGTGGAGGAGGAAGATATGATAGCCTTGTAAATAATTTTGGAAATTTTGATTGTCCAGCAACTGGAATATCAATTGGACTAGATAGACTTGTGTTTGCTTTGATGCAGAAAAAAGATTTTAAAATAAAATCTATGAGGCCAGTAATAATATGCGTTTTTGATAAAAACAGAATCAAAGAATATATCGATATATTAAGTAAGCTTAGGAATTCAAATATTAGTTCTGAGATTTATCCGGGAGAAGGAAAGTTGAAAAAGCAAATGGAGTATGCAAACAAGATAGGTTCTCCAGCTGTTATTCTGTATGGTGATGATGAAATAAAATCAGGAAAAGCGACTTTAAAAAATCTTGAAACTGGCAATGAGAGTTTTATTGAAATTGAAGATCTAGCAAATGAAATCAAAAAAATACTCTGAAAATATAATAAAAATTTTTAAGAAAGATGGTTTTGTTTTGTCAGAACCAGATGTTCTTTTAGATTCAGATTATATTATTCAAAGATCAGGTGAGAATTTTAGAAAGCTAATGCTTACTTTCGAGGATGATACTGGAAAAAGCATGTGTTTAAGACCAGATTTGACAGTTGCCTCTTGCATAAAATATTTAAAAGGTAATCCCAAAAAAATTTCAAAGATTTTTTACTCTGGGCAAGCCTATAGAAAATCTACCACTCTAAAAGACAAGGTTATAAATGATCAACTAGGGATAGAAATTTTAGGTTCTAAAAACAAATCTGCTGATGATTTAAAAGTTTTAAAAACAATTACTAATTCAATTAAAAAAATAAAAATAAAAAATACATCAATTAAAGTGAGTGATGTAAGTTTATTTCAAAATTTAATTGATTCTTTAAAGATTCCAGAGAGATGGAAGATGAGAATAAAAAGACATTTTTGGAGACCCCAATATTTTGAAGATCTGCTTAATAGACTTGAAACTAATTCTGATATAGATCCTGCTGTAGTTAATATAGATAAAAAAAAATTTTCTGAGATGAAAAATCTTGATCAAAAGAATGAAATTGCAAATCGAAAAGTTTCTGAAATTTTATCTAGGTTTGATAGAAAAATAAAAGACCCAAGATCGTTTGGAGAAAATAAAAAAATTGTAAAAATTATTCGAGAATTTTTAAAAATCAATTGTTCAATTAATAAACTAGAACAAGTTTTAAAAAGTTTTGTTAAAAAAAATAAATTAAACAATAATGTTTTTAAAGATTTATCAACTATAAAAAATTTATCAAAAATAAATTCTAAAACTATTTTCTCTACAAACTTTGGGAGAGATATTGAATATTATACTGGAATAGTTTTCGAGATATACAACTCATCAAAAAAAGAGATTGCAAGAGGTGGAAGGTATGATGGTTTGCTGAAAAGTCTTGGATCGAAAAAAAATATTTCTGCTGTGGGGGCTGCAATTAATTTAAATAATTTAAAAGTATGAAAAATTTAATAACCATTGGTTTGCCAAGCAAAGGAAGATTAAAAGAAAAATCAATAAGTTTCTTTGAAAAAAATAATTTAAAACTAACCTCTAATGGTGGAGAGAGAAATTATTTTGCTAAAATAGAGAATTTACCTAATTCAAAAATTATTTATTTACACGCTAAAGAGATAATTCAAAGGTTAGGGGATGGCACTATTGATATAGGAATATCAGGCCTAGATCTATTAAAAGAATCATCAATGAATCTTCAAAAAAAAATTGAGATAAAAAAAAAACTTGATTTTGGCATGGCGGACGTTGTAGTTGCTATTCCCAATGATTGGATAGATGTCCAAACAGTAGCAGATTTAGAGGAAGTTTCTTTTGACTTTAGAGACAAAAAAAATATCAGATTACGCGTCGCAACAAAATACCCAAATTTAACTAATAATTTTCTTGTTTCAAAAGGAGTTACCCAATACAAACTTGTCCCAAGTCTTGGTGCAACTGAAACTTATCCATTCATTGGATCATCAGAAATCATTACTGATATAACCTCAACTGGAAAAACCTTAAAGGATAATAATTTAAGAGTTCTCAAGGATGGATTTATTTTAAATTCCCAAGCTTGCTTACTGGTCTCAAAAAAAAAGGCCGCAATTTTGCGACCTTTTTTAAATTCATTAATTTAGGTTGGGATTACATACCCATACCATAATCAAATAAACCTCTTGTTTATTGTCTTTTCTTAAAATTGTTCATTGCTGTTCATTGCCAAAAGGGTCGAATTCAAAAGCAATTCAAAAGATGATTTCATTGAGGAGTGGGGTTAAACTTATTTTATGGAAAAAAAAGAAGCATTAGAAATAGTTCAAAGAGATGGTCTTGAATTAAAAAACCTGCCTGACCAACTTAAAAAAGACAAAGAGGTTGTCCTTGAAGCAATCAAGCATAATGTTTATGCCCTAATGTACGCTGATGAGAGTTTCAAGAAAGATAAAGAGTTTATCCTAGAGGTAATTAAATTAAATGAATATGCTCTAGAATTCGCTGATGAGAGTTTAAGGAATGATCCTGATATTCTGGCAATAGTTAATAAGAAAAAATAACTCATCAAAAAAAACCCCCAAAACTTTCATTCCGAGGGTTCTAATTTTGTTTAATTTTTGTATTTAGAGTGTTCTCTGATTGGTAAGGGATTACATTCCCATTCCGCCCATACCACCCATACCACCCATTCCTCCAGGAGGCATAGCGGGGCCACCAGCATCTTTATCATCTGGTTTGTCAGCTACCATTGCTTCAGTAGTAATTAGCAATCCAGCAATTGAAGCAGCATCTTGTAAAGCTGTCCTTACAACTTTAGTAGGATCTATAATTCCTTTAGCAAACATATCGCAATACTCTTCATTTTGAGCATCATAGCCTTGAGAATCTTTTTTACCTTCTAAAAGTTTTCCAACTATCACCGATCCATCCACGCCTGCATTTTTAGTAATTTGTCTTATAGGAGCCTCTAAAGCTTTCTTAACTATATCAATACCAGCTTTTTGGTCAGCACCTTTAGATTTTACTTTTTCTAAGTCTTGAGCTGCATAAAGCAAAGCACATCCACCACCAATAACAACTCCTTCTTCTACGGCTGCTCTTGTGGAATTCAACGCATCTTCTACTCTATCTTTTCTCTCTTTAACTTCTACTTCTGTTGCGCCACCAACTTTAATTACAGCAACACCCCCTGCAAGCTTAGCTAATCTTTCTTGAAGTTTTTCTTTATCATAATCAGAAGTTGTTTCATCAATTTGTTGTCTTATTTGATTGCATCTAGCCTCAATGTCTGATTTTTTTCCAGAACCAGCAACAAGCGTACTGTTATCTTTGTCAACTTTTATTTTTTTACATGTGCCTAGATCAGTAATTTTTACGTTTTCTAGTTTAATACCCAAATCTTCAGATATCACCTGTCCACCTGTTAATATACCAATGTCTTCTAACATTGATTTTCTTCTATCACCAAAACCAGGAGCCTTAACGGCTACAACTTTTAATCCACCTCTAAGTTTGTTTACCACTAGAGTTGCTAAAGCTTCACCTTCAACATCTTCTGAAATTATCATAAGCGGCCTACCAGCTTGAACAACAGATTCTAATAATGGAACTATTGATTGTAGGTTAGCTAATTTTTTTTCATGTAATAAAATAAGTGGGTTTTCAAGTTCTGTAATCATTTTATCTGCATTAGTTATAAAATAAGGAGATAGATACCCTCTATCAAACTGCATACCTTCAACGACATCTAATTCCGTATCGATTCCTTTTGCTTCCTCAACAGTGATTACACCTTCGTTTCCAACTTTTTGCATAGCTTTAGAAATCATATCTCCAATTTCTTTTTCTCCATTTGCAGAAATAGTACCGACTTGTGCTACTTCTTCATTACTTTTAACCTTTTTTGAAGATGATTTTAATTTTGCTATTACATGCGCTACCGCATTATCAAGCCCACGTTTTACATCCATTGGATTCATTCCCGCAGTAACGTATTTGATACCTTCTCTAACTATAGATTGAGCTAAAATAGTGGCTGTTGTAGTTCCGTCGCCAGCTTCATCATTAGTTTTGCTAGCAACCTCCTTAACCATTTGAGCTCCCATGTTTTCAAATTTATCCTGAAGATCAATTTCTTTAGCTACCGTAACACCGTCTTTAGTAGTTCTTGGGGCTCCATAAGATTTGTCTAACACTACATTTCTTCCTTTAGGGCCTAATGTTACTTTTACTGCGTTAGCAAGAGTATCTACTCCTTTTAACATTGCAGTTCTTGCTTCTGTGTCAAATTTAATAATTTTTGCCATTTTATTTTTTTCCTTTCGAAATTCCCATAATGTCAGATTCCTTCATTATGCTATATTCTTTTCCATCAATTTTTACTTCAGTTCCTGACCATTTACCAAAAAGAACTAAATCTCCTTCTTTTACGTCCATGGGTATTATCTTTCCATCTTCTGTTCTTGCCCCAGATCCAATTGCAACAACTTTACCTTCTTGTGGTTTTTCCTTGGCTGTATCTGGTATTATTATTCCACCTGAAGTTTTTTCTTCACTGTCTAAAACTTCTATTAAAACACGATCATGTAATGGTCTAAATTTCATATTAAATTAACTCCTATTTTTATAAGCAGATATATAGTGGTGGATACAAAAATTTCAATACCCATCAAAACCAAGGATTTATAGCATAAATTGACCAAAATGGTGTATTTTTAATCTTTCTTGAGTTAATCATCTACTATAATGCAAACCAAATTGATTCAGGGGCTAAGGCAAATTCAAAGTAAATATGATGCTTTTTTTATAGACTTGTGGGGAGTTATACATAATGGAATTAAACTATATCCTGACGCAATTAACGTGTTAGAAAATTTAAATAAGTTAAATAAGAGATTTGTATTAATGTCAAATGCGCCTAGACCATCAAAAAATGTAGAGAAATTTTTACTTAAACTAAAAATGGATAAAAGATTAGTTAAAAATATTTTTACATCAGGTGAAGCAGCTTTGCAAAGTTTACAAAAAAAACTTTATGGAAATTTTTTTTATCATCTTGGGCCAAAAAGAGACAGCGCCCTATTTGCCGGATTTGAAAATAATAAAGAAAATATAGAAAATGCAGACTTTATATTATGTACTGGATTTTTGGATAATAATGAAGATTCACTAACATATTATAAAAACTTATTAAAAAAATATATAAGACTTAAAATGGTTTGCACTAATCCAGATCTAGTAGTTCATCGTGGAGCGAAACAAGAATACTGCGCTGGTACTTTAGCAAAAATTTTTAAAAATCTAGGAGGAGAAGTCATTTATTTTGGAAAACCCTATCCAGAAATATATAATTTTTGTATAAAAAAGAATGAGACTGTTCTTGTTATTGGAGATAATATTCGAACCGATATTAAAGGTGCAAACAATATGAATTTTGACTCATTGTTTGTAACTAATGGAATTCACAAAAATGAGTTTTTAAATTTACAATATCGAAATTATGACAAAATTTTAAATAAGTATGAAGTAAGAACAAATTATTATCAAGAAAAACTTATTTGGTAAAATATGAAAATTTTCTACAAAACAGATATTCCTGAAAAGTATAAATCTTCAGCTTTAGCAATTGGTAATTTTGATGGTGTTCATTTGGGTCACCAAAAAGTATTTTTAAAAACTAAAGCTTTAGCCAAAAAAAAAAAAAATTAAATTTGGTGTATTAACTTTTACTCCTTTACCTATCATGTTTTTTAATAAAAAAATTAAAAATTATAGGTTAGTATCAGAAATCCAAAAACTAAAACTACTGAAAAAGAACAAAGTAGATTTTGTTATTAATATAAAATTCAACAAAAATTTTTCTAAAATAAGTGCAGAGCATTTTATAAAAAAAATTATTTATAAAAAATTAAATGTAAAATTACTTGCTGTTAGTAATAACTTTAAATTTGGGAGAAACAGAAAAGGTAATGTAAATTTATTAAAGAAATTTAGTCATAAATATGGATACAAAGTATTAAATGTTAATCCCTATAAGAATTTAAAAAAAATAGTTTCTTCTACCAAAATTAGAAAATATTTACAGAAAGGGAAAATTAATTTAGCAAATAAGTTACTTTCTAAAACATGGTTTATAGAAGGGATTGTTAGAAAAGGTAAGCAGCTTGGGAGGAAGCTGGGGTATCGAACTTGTAATATAAATATTAAGAATTACATATTACCAAAAAAAGGAATTTATGCAGTCAAAGTTCTTATTGAGAATAAAAGAAAAATATATGGTGGTGTTGCTTATTTAGGTTCTCGTCCAACATTTGGTGGTAATGAAATTTTTTTAGAAACCAATATATTTAGTATAAAAAAAAATTTATATAAAAAGAAGCTAAAAGTCTATTTTTTAAAATTTTTAAGAGAAGATATAAAATTTAATAACTCTTCACAATTAATAACGCAAATGAATAAGGATGTAATTTTTGCTAAAAAAGGTTTAAAAGCAAAGCTGGTATTATGAGCAAAGAAAATATTAACTTACCCAAAACCTCATTTTCAATGAAGGCAAATTTACCAAATAAAGAACCTGAAATTTTAAAAATTTGGGAAAAATTAGAATTATATAAAAAATTAAGAAAAGAAAGAAAAGGACAAGAAAAATTTATTTTACACGATGGCCCGCCGTATGCAAATGGACATATTCATATGGGGACGGCACTTAATAAAATTCTCAAAGATATGATAGTCAGATTTCATCAAATGGATGGCAAAGATTCTGTTTACGTACCTGGGTGGGATTGTCATGGATTGCCTATAGAATGGAAAATTGAAGAACAGTATAAGAAAAATAAAAAAAATAAAGATGAAGTACCAATAAAAGACTTTAGATTAGAGTGTCGTGAGTTTGCAGAAAAATGGATTAAAATTCATATAGGAGAGTTCAAGAGATTGGGGGTAGTAGGAGATTGGAAAAACTATTATTCAACAATGAGTTATGATGCAGAAGCGCAGATAGTAAGAGAATTAGGAAAATTTCTTTTTGATGGTACTTTATATCAAGGATACAAACCTGTTCTATGGTCAACGGTAGAAAAAACCGCATTAGCTGATGCAGAAGTAGAATATAAGGACCATACGTCAAATACTATTTACACTTCATTTGAAATTAAAAAAACTGATAAGGATTTTTTAAAAGGTGCAAATGTTATAATATGGACAACAACCCCATGGACTATTCCGGCTAATAGAGCTTTAGCTTACAGTGATAAAATTAAATATTCAGTAGTTAAATTAGGTAAAGATATTGAACATTTTAAAAACAAAAATATAATTATAGCAAGCAAACTAATAAAAAAAGTTTCAGAAGAGTGTAATTTCAAAGATTTTAAAATAATAAAAGAGTTTAATGGTGAGGATTTCAAAAAAACTATTTGTTCACACCCATTAAAAAGTATGGGATACGAATATGATGTACCAATGCTTAACGGTGAATTTGTTACTCTAGAACAAGGAACTGGAATAGTGCATGCGGCTCCAAGTCATGGTCCAGATGACTTTAATCTTTGTTTAAAGCATGACATCAAAGCATCAAATACAATAAATGATGGAGGGCTGTATTCTGATGAAATACCTTTCTTTTCGGGTGTGCATATTTTTAAAGCAGATAAACAGGTAATAGAAAAGTTATCAGAACATAAAAGTTTGTTAGGAAATGGAAAACTACAACATAGCTTTCCACATTCATGGAGATCTAAAGCGCCTCTAGTATATAGAGCTACTTCTCAGTGGTTTATTTCTATGGAAAAAAAAGATTTAAGAAAAAAAGCTCTAAAAGCAATCGATGATACAGACTTTTACCCAGAGAGAGGTAGAGCAAGAATAAGAGCAATGATAGAAACGAGGCCTGATTGGTGTATTTCAAGACAAAGGATTTGGGGAGTGCCTTTACCATTATTTGTTTCAAAGAAAACAAAAGAACCTCTTAAAGATCCAGAAGTAATAGAAAATATTGCTAAAATTTATGAAAAAGAAGGATCCGACTGTTGGTTTACCGACAACCCACAAAAATTTTTGGGAAAGAAATATAAAAAAGAAGATTATATTAAAACTAGCGATATTGTCGAAGTATGGTTTGATAGTGGCGCTTCTCATAGTTATGTTTTAGAAAAAAGAAAAGATTTGATGTGGCCTGCCTCAATGTATCTTGAAGGTTCAGACCAACATAGAGGTTGGTTTCATTCTTCTTTGTTAGAATCTTGCGGAACCAGAGGAAAGGCACCTTATAAAAGTATTTTAACACATGGTTTTGTAGTTGATGGAAAAGGTTTAAAAATGTCAAAATCTACAGGAAATGTCATTGCTCCCGAAGATATACTTAAAAAATATGGAGCAGATATCTTAAGAACTTGGGTGGCTGCATCTGATTATTCTGAAGATTTAAAATTAGATCATTCAATTTTGGAGCAACACGCAGAATCATATAGAAAAATTAGAAATACTTTTAGATTTTTGTTAGGAAATTTAAATGATAAAAAAAGTAATCTTGATTTAAATTCACAAGATATCGAAAAATGGCCAGAGCTTGAGCGTTTTATTTTGCATCAAATTTTTTTATTAAATAAAAAATTTGAGACTTACTTTAAAGAATATAACTTTCATAAATTATATAAAGAATTAACAAATTTTTGTTCTTTAGAACTTTCAGCATTTTATTTTGATATTAGAAAAGATACACTTTATTGTGACGAAATATCATCTCCTAAAAGACAAGCGTGTATTAATCTTTTAGGATTAATTTTAGATGTTTTATTAAAATGGTTTGCTCCAATACTATCTTTTACTACTGAGGAAATTTTTCAAATAATAAACCAACACCAAAATTCAAGCATTCATTTACAGGCATTTCCAAAGATTCCAGCAAGATGGGAAAATCCGCAATTATTTGAAAAATGGGAAAAATTTAAAGTTGTCAGAAAAGTTGTTAATGCTGCAATAGAAATTAAAAGATCAAGTAAAAATATAGGGTCAAGTCTCGAAGCAGATGTTTTGGTTTACTTGAATAAAGATTATCTAAAAATAGTTAAAGATTTTGATTTACCCGAAAGTTTTATAACATCTAAAGCAGAAGCAAAAGAATTAAACAGTGATAATAATCTTTTTAAATTAGATGAAGTAGAAGATGTGAAGGTTTTAGTAAAAAAAGCAGAAGGTGAAAAATGTCCCAGATGTTGGAAGATATTTCCTCATCCATGTAAAAGATGCAGTTCAAGCAATTAAACAGTATGAAAAAAATTATAATTGTTCTTATAATATTTGCTTTTGATAGAGCAACTAAAGTTTATTTAATAGATTTACAATCAAGTGGTATAAATATTGATTTTTATGTAAATTCTTTTTTAAATTTTAATTTACATATGAATACTGGTATTGGATTTGGTTTAGCTTCGATGGATGCTAATATTTATTATCATATTTTAACCTTTGTAATAGCAGTTATTAATTTAGGATTATTAGTCTTTCTTTGGAAATCCAAGGGTATTTATGGTTATCTTTTAGCTTTAATTCTTGGAGGATCTTTAGGTAATTTATTTGATAGATTGACATACTATGCTGTACCAGATTTTATAGATTTACATATAGGCAACTATCATTGGTTTATATTTAATGTTGCTGATATTTTTATTACATTAGGTATAATTGGTTTTATTATTAAAGAGGTGTTTAAAAAAGAAAGAATTTCAACAAATGTTTAAAAAAAAATTAATATTTTTAATTCCAATTATAATGCTGATTACAGCTTGCGGAAGCGCAGACTCTATAAAAAGAGGGATCACGGGTGCGAAAGATTATTCTGCTGATGAGTTTTTAGTAGAAAAAAAAGACCCACTAATTATGCCCCCAGACTATGATAGTTTACCAATACCTAGCTCTAAAAGAGAGAGTCTAGAAAAAACTTCTAGCTTTGAAGAAAAGTTAAGTAACACATCATCAGAAGATGTAAGTACATCTTCTTCATCAACCTCCACAGAAAGTTCAATATTAAAGAAAATTAAAAAAAATTAGATGTTCTATAAAAATAATTTTTTTAAATATTTTAATTATAAATCAAAAAAGTTTAGTCAAAATATAAAAAAAACAAAAAAAGTTTTTAATGAACTTGAATATGATTTAGAAAATTTCAATATTCCTTTGCTTAAAAGTTATGAAAAAAATTATGAATTTGATTTTTCATTTGATTTAATAAAAAGATTTAATAAATACAAAGAAGTTGTTGTAGTTGGTATGGGAGGATCTATTTTAGGTACAAAAAGTATTTATTCGTTCTTAAAAAATAAAATTAAAAAAAAAGTATATTTTTTTGATAATTTAGATGAAAATTTATACCTTAATCAAATAAAAAGTCTTAAAAATCCATGTTTTGTAGTTGTTTCAAAATCCGGAGATACGCTCGAAACAATTACAAATACAGGTGTACTCTATTCAAAAAAAAAACTTAGAAATAAATTAATTATAATAACTGAAACTAATGATGGTGCGCTAAGTAACATTGCTAATAAGTGGAAGATATTCAGTATTATCAGAGTCAGGAATGCTACCTGCTGCATTGATGGGTCTTAATGTAAAAAAATTTAAAAATTTAAATATATTAATGAAAAATAAAAAATTTATTTCATCATTAATTCATAATGTAGCATGCATTTATACTTTAAATAAACAAAGGATGAATAATTCTATAATTTTGAATTATGATTCAAATTTAAATGATTTAAGTCTTTGGTATCAGCAGCTAGTAGGTGAAAGTTTAGGAAAAAAAGGAAAAGGGATTAATCCAATTTTATCTAATGCTCCAAAAGATCATCATAGCGTTTTACAACTTTATTTGGATGGACCGAAAGATAAGTTTTTTACTTTTTTTGAATCAGTAAATAAAAAAAGTAATTATAAAGCTGCAAATCAAATTATTCCAAACAGCATGAAATTCATAAAAAATAAAAATATTAACTTTATTATTAAAGCACAAAGTGATGCTGTAAAAAAAATCTTTTTCAAAGATAAAATTCCTTTTAGACAATTTTTGTTTAATAAAAAAAATGAAGAAGAGTTAGGAATAATTTTTACATTTTTTGTTTTAGAAACAATTTTATTAGCAAGATTGATGAAAATCAATCCATTTGATCAACCAGCTGTTGAGAAAGTTAAAGCTGAGACTAAAAGAATTCTCTCAAAATAAAATTTTCCCAAATATAATTTTTGAAACTCCATAAATTCTTTCATCAATTATTTTGAAATATTTCGGATATTTATCTTTACTATTTTTATTTCTATGTAAAATAATAATTCCTTCATTTTCTAGTATATTATTATTAAAAATTATATCTATTATATTTTCAGTATCTTTGTTTATAAAAGGAGGATCACAAAAAATAAGATTAAATTTTAAATCAAAAATATTTTTTTTCTTAATTAATATAAAAACATCATTATTGAATACTTTCGTTTTCTCCTTAAGTTTTAGTTTCTCAATATTCTTTTCTAGTATTTTTAATACATCTTTTGATTTTTCTACAAAACAAACTTTTTTTGATCCTCTTGATAGACATTCTAGTCCGAAAGATCCGGTTCCTGCATACAAATCTAAAATATTTGAGTCTTTCAATTCAAAAGTAATTTTTTTTGAATGAGTTAATAAATTAAAAATACTTTCTCTAGCCATATCTTTCAATGGTCTAGTTTTCTTACTTTCTGGAAGATAAAGAGTTGATCCTTTTAGGTTTCCTGAAATAATTCTCATTTTTATTTATTGTTTATAACCCTCCAACCAATATCTTTTCTAAAAAAACCATCAACCCAATTTATTTTTTTTAAAATTTTAAGAGATTTATTGCGTGCATAAAGAAAACTTTTTGATAATGTTGTAATATTTAATACTCTTCCACCGCTGGAGTAAATTTTATTTTTATTTTTATAAGTGCCTGCATGAAATATTTGAGCATTTTTATTTGTTAAAATATTAGTTAAATTTTTGATTTCACTATTTCTAATGTATTTATGGGGATAACCTAAGGCACAAAGAACAATAGTAATAGATTTTTTCTTATTCCATTTTATTTTTAATTTATTGATTTTATTTTTAATTGCACAGTCAACAATTTTCACAAGGTCTGTTTCTAATCTCATCATAAGAGTCTGACATTCTGGATCCCCCATTCTGATATTATATTCTATTAAATATGGTTCATTTTTTTTAATCATCAATCCTACATATAGAAATCCTTTGTAAGGATGTCCTATCTTTCGCAAAGCTTCAAGTGTGGGGTTTAAAATTTTATTTTTTATTTTTTCTTCTATTTCTTTTGTAAGCAGAGGTGCAGGAGAATATGCTCCCATTCCACCAGTATTTGGTCCACTATCCCCTTCACCAACCCTTTTATGATCTTGCGCAGATCCAAAGAAACTATAATTTTTTTTATCTACTATTGCAAAGTAACTTAATTCTTCTCCTTGCAAGAACTCTTCTAAAATTACTCGATTAGAAGATTCAAATTTTCCATCTAATATTTCTTTTGTACTTTTTAAAGCCTCTTTAATAGTAGAACAAACCGTCACTCCTTTACCTGCTGCTAAGCCATCAGCTTTAACAACGATTGGAGCGCCATTTTTTTTTATAAAGTTAGTTGCTTTACTAAAATTATCAAAGATACCAAATTTAGCAGTTGGTATATTATTTTTTTTACATAAATTTTTCATAAATGCTTTAGACCCTTCTAGTTTTGATGCATACTTATCAGGACCAAATACTTTAACTTTTCTTTTACTAAGATAATCTACAATTCCTTCTACAAGAGGTTGTTCAGGACCAATAATCACAATATCAATATTTTGTTTTTTAATTATCTTGTATAGAGCGTTAAAATTTGAAATATCTTCTTTTATATTTTTTGCTATATTTTCTGTACCAGCATTGCCAGGAATGCAGATTAATTTTTTTAATTTTGGTGATTGTTGTAATTTATAACAAATTGCATGTTCACGACCACCACTTCCTATCACTGCTAAATTCATATAATATAGATAATAATTAAATATACATGAACGGAAATAAAGCAAAACTTAAATTTAATCCAAGTAATTTTGAAGTTATTCAAGAGGGTGATTACGTTGTTTGTGGGGTTTCTGGAAAAAATATTCCACTCAACCAATTGATCTATTGGAATGTTGAGCTTCAAGAAGCCTATTTTTCTCCAAAAGAGGCACAGCAAAGATATGAAGAATTAAATAAAAAATGAGATTTTTTTTAATAATATTTTTTAGCTTAATTACAACCTCAAGTTTTGCTGTTTCATTTGAAGGTAAATTTATTCAAGGTTCATTTATTCTTGGAAAGACAGAGCCAAACTATGAAGTTTTTATTGATAAAAAAAAAGTAAAAGTTTCATCTGAGGGATATTTTGCTTTTGGACTAAGCAGAGATAGAAAAAATGATGTTGTAATAAAAATAAATGAAAAAAAAATTGTAAAAAAGGTTTTTAAAAGAGAATATAAAATTCAAAGAATAGATGGACTTGAAGAAAAAAAAGTAAACCCACCAGAAGAGGTTTATGAAAAAATTAAAAGAGAAAATAAATGGATAGGAGAGGCCAGAGCTATTAATAGCGATTTAGTTTTTTTTAAAAATAAATTTTCTATTCCTGTTGAAAACGCAATCATTACTGGTGTTTATGGCAGTCAAAGAATTTTAAATGGAGAACCCAAATGGCCACATTATGGATTAGATTTTGAAGCAGAAGAAGGTACAAAAATTAAGAACCTGATCTATTTTATACAGGTGGAACTTTGATATTTGATCATGGGCATGGAATCTCAACATTGTATATGCATATGGAAAAAATCCTAGTCAAGAAGGGTCAAAAAATAAAACAAGGAGATATTATAGGAACAGTAGGCTCCACGGGAAGAGCAACAGGAGCTCATTTAGATGTAAGACTTAACTGGTTTAATGTGAGATTAGATCCTGCAACGGTTCTCAATATTCAATAATCTTAAATATACTTCGCTTTTTTTAATTCGAGAATAAATTTACAGCTCGAGCATGCAAAATTATATTCTGGAGCTTCTTTCATTAAATAAACATCTATAATATCAGTTACTCTTTTAATTAAATCATTATGACACCTGTTACCTTTTACATATAAGGTTTCAAATTTCATGTTACAATTACCATCGGAAATTTTTGTAATCTCCTTTGGTTCAAAAAGATACAATCCTAATTCTTCAACATTTTGAAGTTTTGGGGTTTTAGAATTTGGGTTTTGGAAAATTGTTGCGTAGCTTTCTAACTGCATTCTGTAGTTATGAACTTTTGATGGATTAATATTTGTAGTTTTTAAATCAATAATCCCATACTTTTTTGGCTGAGATGTGAATTCTATAACTACATCAGTTTTACCTCTAATTACAAAAGATCTCCCTTTTTTATCCTTTAATACTTCCGAGCCAACAAAACCATTAAGCTCAGTCATAATGCGACCATCTGGTAAATTTTTTGACATTAACTTTACCGGTTGAGAGGCTAAAAATTTTTTTTGGATTAGGTCAAAAGCATTAAAAATTGGTGGGAAGAAAGCGTCATGTTTAATTCCCTTGTGTGATAACCACAAACACCGCTTACATTTTAATGCGTAATCCAGACCACTAGGGGTAACTCTAAAAGCTTCTTCTTGGCCTAAGTCTATTTCCATCGATTATGCGACCAAATCCATTGCTCAGGATTTTTAATTACCATTTTTTCTATAATTTGATTAATTTTAATTGTGATATCTTTCGTGTCTTCTTCATCGTTACCTGTTTTTTTTATTTTATAAGGTTCGTGAATTGTCATTTCAAAACTTACATTCTCTTTCCTTTGTAAGGAGATAGGTACCAGTTTACAATTATATTTTAAAGCTAGCTGGGCTGGCACAGTTGTCGTGTGTGCTGCTTTATTAAAAAAAAGCGATCTAGGACATTCGCTTACACGTTGGTCAACCATTAACGCAATACTATAACCATCTTTAACTCTAGTAACTATTTCTCTCATCCCCATTCGACCCTTTGGTATTTGATTTGGGCAAATGTACTTCATTCTCAAATATTCCATTAATGGATTTAAAAAAAAATTATTTAATGGTCTATAAATTGCTGCACATTTAATACCGTACTTATCTAATTCCATTGCCATTAATTCAAAATTTGCAAAATGACCTGAATAAAAGATACACGATTCATTATTTTTTTTTATTCCATCTAAGTGCTTTGTTCCATTAATTTTAATATGACTAAAACTTGTTTTATTTAATTTAAAATCTTTTAAAAAAACATACTCCGCGAAGGTGCTACCAATATTAGACCACATTCCATTAATAATTTCATTTTCTTTTTTTTTACTTATTTCTCCTAAACCTATTTTGATATTTTGTTGGATAATATGTTTTGATCTAAATAATGGACCAATAAATTTTCCTAGTATGCTACCAAGATTTGATGCATTTTTTAAACCAATTATTTTAAATATAGAGAACAAAGAAATAATAGCCACAAACTCAAAAAAATATTTTACAATTTTCATATAATTTTCTTTATTTCCTCAATAAACTGATTTTTATTTTCTATTTCAATTTTTATTTTTAATAAGTTAATACTTTTTTTATATCTTGAATTAATTCTAAAGTAATCTTTTTCAGTAGTTATTAAAATAGTATTATTTGATTTTGATATATTGATTAACTTTTCTAATTCTTTATCAGGATATTGATAATGATCCGGATACTTTATCTCTTCTATAACTTTTATTTGATTATCTTTTAATAAATTAAAAAAATTTTCAGGGTTGCCGATGCCTGCAAAAGCGGTAACTTTACTACTTTTAAATTCATCAATATTTTGAGGTTTGTATTTTGAGTAAAATATTTTTATTTTCTTATTTTCGTTAAATATTTTATTTTCAATATATATATTTTTTTTCCCATTTATAACAACGCAATCAGCTCTTTTGAGAGCAGAAATATTTTCCCGTAATGGTCCAGCTGGAATTGTTAAACCATTTCCTATCCATTGCTTTTCATTAAAGCAAATAATAGATAGATTTTTTCTTATAGAAAAATCTTGAAATCCGTCATCAAGAATAGCGATATCCACTTTATTTTGTTGAGCTTCATTAATAGCATTCATTCTTTTTTTATTTTGAAAAATTGGACCAATTTTTTTTTGAAGATTAGCTTCATCTTGAAATAAATCATATTTTTTTCTAATGAATGCAGGATTCATTTTTAGGTTTTTTAAAATTGAGAATATTTCTATGCATAAAGGTGTCTTTCCAGTTCCCCCTAAATAAATATTCCCAACACAAATAACAGGTATAGAGAAATGATTACTTTTGGTTATAAGTCGTACAAGAAAAGCTAATACTTTGATTAATAAAGATATTGGAAGTAGAAAAATAGAAATAAAAGATATTTGATTTTTATCCCAAAAATTTGGTTTAAAAAAATTCATCTATAATTATTTATATATATTTTTTTAATTCCATGACCAAATTATTAAGTATATTTTGACCATATTTTTGTATTTTTGTTGCAATCTCGCCATTTTTATTTTTCTCACCTTTAAATCCTTCAACTAACGATAAACCCAGTTCATCAATGTTATTGATTTCTTTAGTTATGTTTAACTCATGTAAGTATTCATAAATTTCAGCAAAGTTGCTTACATGCGGTCCATGAAAAATTTTACATCCATATCTTGCTGCTTCAATAGGATTTTGTCCTCCATCATTTACAAGAGATTGAATTAGAGATTTTCCAACAAAGACATATTTTGAAATATTATAAAATTTTGATGATCCTCCATAAGAATCCACTATTATAATATCTGTATTATTATCCACTTGATCAAATTGACTATAAAAAACAACTTTAAGATTTAGGTTTAATAATTCAGCGCAAATTTTTTTAGTCCTATCTATATGTCTTGGAATAATTATAGTTAAAACACTATGATGTTCTTTTTTTATTTTTAAATGTACTTTGCCACATAAAATTTCTTCATTTGAATGTGTGCTAGCAGCACACCATATTTTTCTATTTTCTATTTTATTTAAAAACAATGGATTTAAAAAATTATTTAGGTTTTCCACTGTACCTGCAAACTTAAGGTTTCCATAATTTTTAATATTTGTTGCACCTAAAAATTTTAGAAAATGTTCACTTTCTTTGTTTGATACAACACACAAATCAAACTTTTGAAATATTTTCTTTGCAAAATTTTTTAAGAGTTTCCATCTTTTAAAACTTTTTTTGGTTATTCTGGCATTTATTAGTAGTAAAGGAATTTTTCTTTCATTAATTTTTAAAATTAGATTTGGCCAAATTTCTGAGTCAATAAAAATTGATAAATTTGGCTTCCAATGATTTAAAAATTTGTTAACTACAGTAGGGATATCTAAAGGTAAAAATTGATGAATGATTTTTAAATTTTTACCAAATTTTTTTTTTAAAACTTTACTAGAACTTAAAGTTATTGATGTAAGTAATATTCTATTAATTTTTTTATTATTTAATAAGTTTTCTATTAGAGGAAAAGTGCTCATTGCTTCTCCTACGCTTGCAAAATGCAACCAAACTACAAAACCTTCTGCTCTAGGTATATTAATTCTTGATAGTTTTTCTTTGTATCTTAAAGGGTCTTCTTTTTTTTTTAATACTCTGAAATATAAGTAGATTGGAGCAAAAGGGTAAAAGAGGTATGTAAGAAGCTTATACCAAATATACATAATTTAATTTGTGCTTACTTGTTTACTATAAAGATTTTTGTATATAGATGAATTTTTAATTAACTCTTTATGAGTGCCTGTGTCTGCTATTTTCCCTTGATTAAGTACAATAATTTTATTTGCTCTCATGATTGTTGAAAGTCGATGTGCAATAACTAATGTTGTTTTATTTTTAGTTAAATTAAGGATTGCATTTTGAACCTTTTCTTCAGAATCTGCATCCAATGAAGAAGTTGCCTCATCAAGTAAAATTATTGGGGAATTTTTTAAAATAGCTCTTGCTATAGAAATCCTTTGTTTTTGGCCTCCAGATAATCTTACACCATTTTCTCCAATTATAGTGTCAAATGATTTTGGTAAATTTTTAATAAAGTCAGTAGCGGCAGCAAAATTACAAGCGCTAATAATTTGTTCTTCTGATGCGTTTAGATTCGCATAGGCTATGTTAGCACGAACCGTATCATCAAATAGTACAATGTCTTGACTAACTAGAGATATATTATTTCTTAAGGAAGATAGAGTTACATTGTGTATATTTTGTTTATCGATATGTATTTGTCCTTTATTAGGATCATAAAATCTTGGGAGTAAATTTATAATTGTACTTTTCCCAGCCCCGCTGTGGCCCACCAATGCTGCAGTACTGCCACCATCTATTGATATATTTATGTTTTCTATAGCAGCCGCATCAGACGTCGGATAAGAAAAATTGACATCTTTAAATTCAATATTTGCTTTGTTAATTTTTAAACTAGGTAAATTCTTATCTTCTTTAATATTAATTTTAGTATCAATAATGCCAAATACTCTTTCTGAAGCCGCAGCACCTTGATAAAACATCATATGTATCGTAGCTAGGGATCGAATAGGTTGGTAAGCCAACATCATGGCAGTTAAAAAAGAGAAAAAATTATTTATCTCTATTTCACCAGACGCAACCATTATTCCAGTAAAATATATAAAACCAGCAATCATTCCTCCTGTTAAAATTTCCATGATTGGCTGGACTCTCACCATAATAAATCCAATTTTAATTTGTGTTTCCATTAATTCAGTAAATAGTTTGTTTGATTTATCAAATTCATAATTTTCTTTTTGGTAAATTTTTATCATTCTCGACCCTTTGATCATTTCAGATAAAAAAGTAGTTACGTTTCCTGAAATTTCCGCACTTAGAGTAGTAGCTTTTCCTATTCTCTTTCCTAGGGTTTTCGACGCTATTACTGCTAGAGGCATCATTAATAGGGCAAAACATGCAAGTTTCCAATTTTGATAAAACATTAGACTAACCAAAACAATTAATGTTAAAGAGTCTTTCATCAAGTTTAAAACTCCACCGCTAACAAGGTTATTAACTAGTCCAACATCATATAAAAAATGAGAAAGATACTTTCCAGAGTGTTTAGAATCTATTGTAGTAGTATCAGATTTAAGAATAACAGAAGTCATTTCTACTTGGAGTTCTCGGACAATTCTTTGACCTACTTGAATTGTTATAACTCTTGCAAAATATAACGATAATCCTTTTAGTGAAAATGCAAGTATAATGGCAATGGGTATTATCGTCATCATGGATTTATCTTGTTCAACAAAAATTTTTTTTACTGCAGGATCAAGTAGCCATGCGATTGCAGCTGTACCACCAGCAACACCAAAAGATAAAATAAGCGCTAGTATTAATTTGAAAATATGTTTTTTTACATAAAAATGAAACAGTCTTGATAAATTTTTTTTTACATCATCTAAATTCATGCGAAAGAAAAAGAAAGTAAAAATATAAAAATAAACATGCCAGTTAAATTATTTAGTTTAAAAGCAAAAAGGCATGAGTTGGGTTTATTAAGTTTAAAAATCATGATTTGATAAATTAAAGGCACAATGAATAAAACTGATAATAATAAAAAGTATTTATTAATTTGCATCATAAAAAATAGTATTAAAATACATAAAACACATAAGCTATAACATGTTGTAACAAAAACCTTTATATTATTTTTAAATTTAATTGAAGTTGATTTAATACCAATAATTTCATCATCTTCTAAGTCTTGAACTCCATAAATTGTGTCATAGCCTAGTGTCCATAATATGGCTGAAAAATATAAGATAACAGGTTCAATAGATATAGTATTTGTTATAGATGTCCACCCCATGATTATACCCCAATTAAAAGTCAAACCCAAAAAAAGTTGAGGCCAGTAAGTAATACGTTTCATAAATGGATAGGAAAAAGCTAGAACCATAGATCCCAAACCAAGTATTACTGTTAGTAAATTAAATTGTAGAAGTATTAAGAGAGCAATCAAACAAAGAATAATTATATAAATAAAAGCTCCAAGAACTGAAATTTTTCCTGAAGCGATTGGTCTTCTTTTTGTTCTTGCAACTTTCTTATCTAGATTTTTATCTACAATATCATTAAAAATACATCCTGCACTTCTCATTAGTACAGAGCCCAAAAAAAATAATAATAGATATTTTAAATATAAATTTACTTCTCCAACATAATAATAAGCAATCGTGAGTCCCCAGACGCATGGCCAGAATAAAAGCATAAAACCGATTGGTTTATTTAATCTTGTTAGTTCGATGAAGATATTTATTTGTTTCATTCAATATTTGGTTGTAAATAGCAAATGAAGAATTAATAATCAATGCGATTGTGCTAATATCTGTTTAGATTAAGGAATTAAAATTGCTAATCCTGTAATTTTTCTAGATTCCAAATCTTCGTGTGCTTGCGCAACCTCATCTAATCTATATTTTTTGAATATTTCTATTTTAATTTTACCTAATTTTATACCTTCAAAAAGTTTATTAGCTCCTTCTTGTATCTCATCTCTAGTACTTAAATAATGCCACATAGATGGTCTTGTAAAATAAAGCCCTTTTGGCTGTATGCTTTTTTTAACATCTATATTTTCAAGAGATCCAGAAGCGTTTCCAAAAGAAATCATCATACCTCTTGTTTTTAAACATTCAATTGATTTATGAAATGTGTTTTTTCCAACACCATCATAAACTACTGGAACACCTTCTCCTTTAGTAAATTCTAAAACTTTTTTTGCAAAATCATCTTTTGAATAATTTATCACAACATCACAACCATTTTTTTTTGCTGTATTTATTTTTTCATCTGATCCAACTGTTCCAATAACTTTGCAACCTAAATTTTTGGCCCATTGACAAAAAATTTGCCCAACTCCTCCGGCTGCAGCATGAAATAAAATAGTTTCATTTGAAGAAACAGCATAAGTTTTATAAAGCAAATAGTGCGCTGTTAAACCTTTAGTCATAAGGGTAGCCGCAACTTCGCAACTAATTTCGTCGGGTATTTTTACTAAATTTTTTATTGGATAGTTTCTTTCTGTTGAATAAGCTCCAAGAGGTGCTCCAGCATAAGCAACGTTCTCTACTTTTGATCCAATTTTTTTTATTATGCCCGAGCCTTCAACTCCAATTCCAGAAGGCAATTCAACAGGGTAAAGACCTGAACGATGATAAGTGTCTATAAAATTTAAGCCTATAGCTTTATGTTCAATAGTAACTTCTTTTGGATTTGGTTTTTCTAGATTAATTGTTTCTAGTTTTAAAACTTCTGGTCCACCTGTTTTTTCAATTTTTATAATTCTTGTCATTTTTGAACAAAGTTTCCGCTCTGATAATCTTCTACAGCTTGAAGAATTTCTTGTTTAGTATTCATAACAAAAGGTCCACCTCTAGCTATAGGCTCACCAATTGGTTTTCCAGATATTAGTAAAAATTTTGCCTTAGTGATACCTTTAATTTTTAGTTGTTCACCCTTTGTAAGAAGTATTAAAGTAGAACCATTAACTTTATCATGGCTTTCGTTACCAATTTTTATTTCTCCCTCAATTAAATAAATAAAAGAATTATGAGTGGATGGAAGATCAAAATTAAACTCTTTATCTTTTTCAAGCTCAATATCAAAATATACTGGCTCAACGTTATGACCTTTAACAGGACCTTCGGTGTCACCAAACTTTCCAGCAATAGTTTTTATTTTTTTATCTGAATCTTTGTGAACCTGCATTTGTTTTGAGTCTATGTAGATATATTCAGGTTTATTCATCTTTAATTTTGCAGGCATATTTACCCATAACTGAAAACCATGGAGCTTACCCTCAATCATTGCAGGCATTTCAGAATGAATTATACCGCCACCTGTTTTCATCCATTGCACATCACCTGCAGACATTCTTCCTTTTGCACCAGTGCTATCTTTATGTTCAAATTCTCCAGCAAGCATATAGGTTACTGTTTCAATTCCTCTATGAGGATGAGGAGGAAACCCAGCAATATAATCATCTTTATTTTCAGATCCAAATTCATCTAACATTAAAAAAGGATCAAAATAATTAGGCTCAACCCCAATGCTTCTTTTTAATTTAACGCCCGCACCATCAGAAGTTGGTATTGGGTCAATGATCTTACTTACTTCTATACTTTTCATTAAATTTATTTAAACTTTTTATCCAAGCTAAAGTCTTTTGCGCCATTAACTACCAAGAATAAAAATCCACCCGCAAGTCCAATATTTTTGAAAAAAGATATAAACTGCATTTGATTTGAAAAGTCTGTATGAAAAATAACTGCTGTTGCAATACAAAATAGACTTAATAAAGCAGCAGAAATTTTAACCTGATACCCAACAATAATAAGAATAGGTGCAAGAACTTCTAGAACTATAGCTGGGATTAACAAAATTCCTGGAACGCCTAAGGATTCCATCCAACCATGGCTGCCTTCATAATTCCCAATTTTGTTTATACCGCTTAATAAAAAAATTGATGAAATCAAAACTCTTCCTATTAAATCTAAAATATTTGATAACATTTTAATATTTCCTTTATTTCTTATTTGCTATGAGATCCATCACAGAATGGGCGATTGTTAGTTTGTTTGCAAGCGCAAAGAAATACTTTTTTTGTTTCTTCAGCTTTATATATAACAGGTTTAAATTCTGAACCCTTGTGAGAGTTATCACAAAACGGTTGATTTTTGCTTAAACCACATGAACACCATGCGTAATTTTTTCCTTTTACTACATCAACCGCAATTGGTTCACTTCCTGCTTTTTGTCCTTTGATCATTTTTTCTCCTTTTATTTTTTGTCTTTATTTAAACTTAAGAATAATTTTGAAGAAGATAGAATTAGATAATTTCAAGCAGTTCTTCTAAATTATTAATAACATGCTTTGGCTTATAACTTAATTTATCAAACACTTTATTTAACCGGTTAACCCACACTGCGTTATAACCAAAAACTCCTCCACCAGAAACATCCCAAGTGTTTGAGCTCATAAAACAAATATTTTCGGGTTTGCAGTCGTATTTTTTAATGGGCATTTCATAAACACTTGAATCAGGTTTATAAATTCCAACAGATTCAATAGAAAAAACATCATCAAAATAATTTTGAATATTATTCCTTTCTACTAACCCTTTTAAAAGATCTGGAGTTCCATTGGATAGAATAGAGATTTTAATTTTTTTAGTTTTAAGACCATCTAAACATTTTTTTACTTCAGGGTAGGGGCTGAGTTTTTTATATAAATCTAATAGTTCATTTCTCATTTCTTTTTTAATTTTAAAAGTTTCCATAGTATGATCTAAAGAATCTTCAGTAATTTCCCAAAAGTTTTTATGTTTTTTCATAAGACTTCTTAGCCACGTATATTCAAGCTGAGTAGTTCTCCAGGCATTTGCAAAACCTTCCCACTTGCTTCCAAGTTTTTCTTTACATTTTGAGGCGGCAGAATTTACATCAAATAGAGTCCCGTATGCGTCGAACACACAAGCTTTGACATTTTCTATTTTCATAATAAGTCTTCTAATTTTTGAACTTCACCTATTTTAAATATAATAGCATCTTCTTTTTTAAAACCGTATTTTTCTGCACTTGCTTTAAAGCGAACAGGCGGTTCCATAATTGGTTCAAGCGATAGTACAACGGTTCCCCAGTGCATGCCAATCACTTTTTTGCTTTTTAAATTTTGGCCAATATTTAATGCCTCTTCAGGGTTTGTATGATAAATAGATTTATCTTTTTTTGGTGCCATGGGGTAAAAATTATAGGCTCCTATATTAATAAAGGTTACATCGATAGGCCCATATTTTTCTCCAAGTTCTTTATAAATATTTCCATAACCTGTATCACAAGCAAATAATATTTTTTTATCTTTATATTCTATTAAAAAATTACCCCACAATGTTTTGTTGATATCCCACAAACTTCTTTTCGACCAATGAACCGCAGGCAGAAAAGTAATTTTTAAATCATTTACTTTTATTTCTTCATACCAATCCATTTCGTTTACATTTGAAAAACCATTTCTCGTAAAATATTTTCCTAGTTTAAGAGGAGCTAAAACTTTCGCTTTTTTATAAGGAAATCTTTGTATGGTTCTAGTGCTCAAGTGATCGTAATGATTATGTGTTAATAAAAATAAATTTACCTCTGGTATTTCCTTAAGATTAACTGCGGGATCTACATACCTTTTAGGACCAAAGATTAAAGGTCCCATATTTTTTTCAAAAACAGGATCGGTAATTATAGTGGTATTACCAAGTTTGATTAGAAATGTAGCATGCCCTATCCAAGCAACATAATCTTCGTTTTTATATTTTTTAAGATTTTCTAAAACTTCTTTTTTATTTATGACATGATCTGACGGAACATTTGTATTAAGCTTTTTTTTTTCTTCATTGAATGTCTTAAAACTCCAATTAAAGGAAGAATCTCTCTGAGGCGATCCTTCAGGATTTCTAAAGGTGCCGTCAGGTAAATGGTGATAAGGTAAATCTTTCATAGTTTTTGCAAAAGTATTATAGTTAAACAAAAATAAAACAACTAATAATGATATTAAATTTTTTTTTTTCATGAATAAAAAAATAAGATTATATTTTTCTGATAAGATTCAAAGTGATTTAGTGGCACATCTTAAAAAAGAGCAATCTCATTACCTAAAAGATGTTATGAGGTTAAAAGCGGGGGATATATTCTCAGTTTTTAACAGTGAAGGAGAATGGAGCGCCCGTGTTCAGAATTATGAAAAAAAATCTACTAAAATTAAAATATTAGAAAAAGTAAGAGATAAAAAAAATGAGCAGAATATTTGGCTAGCTTTTACTCCAATTAAACAAAATCCATTAAATTTTATAATTCAAAAAGGAACCGAATTAGGAGTTCAAAAATTTATTCCAATTTTATCAGAGAGAAGTGCTGTTAAAGATATTAATGCCGAACGTATTAAAAAAGTTATCATTGAATCAGCAGAACAATCCAATCGAATTTCAGTTCCAGAAATTATTAAGTTAGAAAACTTAAAAAATTTTTTAATTAGTTTTCCAAAAAAAGGATGTCTAGTTTTTTGCGATATCAATTGTGATAAAAGTGACTTAAAAAATATTTTATCAAAAAAAGACATAGGACCTATTTGTATTCTTATTGGACCTGAAGGTGATTTTTCTGAAAATGAAAGACAGCTAATACTAGATCTAAAACAGTCACAGCCAATATCATTGGCCCAAAATATACTAAGAGCCGAGACCGCTGCAGTCGCAGCTGTAACTTTAGTAAACTATTACTTGAATCTAAGTTGAATTTCAAAACTGCATCAAGTTGACACAGTAATTGCATAATTTTTTAAGAGAATCTTGTGACAATAATTTTCATTTACAATTGATAATGTTGTTATAAAAAGCAAAAAGTTGTAAAAGTACATAAATATTAGACAGATTTAACAAAGGAATTTAAACAAGTGTTTGTAGCAATTATTTTTATTTTAATCATTATCGGTTCAGTGTGGTTTCATATATGGAGTCCGTGGTGGTGGACACCTATAGCTT